>JAEEGL010946695.1_pt1 | contig 15068 bp, 9 predicted proteins | sample 9134231 | NCBI WGS metagenome assembly JAEEGL01 (sample SAMN16246548, study PRJNA631951) | gut metagenome | biome: gut microbiome; feature: rumen; material: fiber-attached | host: Bos | place: Iran: Karaj | collected 2018-10 | reverse complement strand
ATAAGGATTTAAAAAGTACTAATGGCTCTATTTTAATTTTAAAAGAAGATGATTCTTTAAAAATAAAAGGTAATATGAAATTTAAATTAAATGATATTAATTTTCATATTTTAGAACTTCCTTAGTTAAATCAAAGAAAATTATATTTGTAAATTTATAAAATTATGTTAATATATATTTTGAACTTTATTAGTTTAATATAATTAAAAATTATTCAAAAAAATATTTATTGTTTCATATATATATTATAATTTTTGTATTACATTATAATTAATTAAAAAATTATGGAAATAAAAAGTCTAATTGTGATTTGTGTATATTTAATAATTGAATACAAAATTTTCTATCAAAAATTGCAATATCTTCAAAATCATCTATTTTAAAATTAGAAGTTTGTTCAAAAATTTGATATAATTTATCTAAAAATTGAAAAATAATTTCATTATTTTTCCCAATTTTAAATATCATTTCTGCTGCAACTAAATAATTTTTTATTAATTCAACTAAACTTTCATGTTCATATTCTTTTTTTTTTAATTTAATTATTTCTTCATTTACAATTTTATAAGATGAATTAAGTAAAATATTTGAATCATTATTTTTATTATATACATAGTTTTCTTCATTTTCAGTTAATTCAGTATCAAAATTTAATTTAATATTATTTAAAAGTTTTTTAATATTTTCACACTTTTCAATATATATTTGAATAATTTCTTCAAGTGATTTATTGTCATAAATAAAATGAAATTTTCTTAATTCAGAAGTTGAAAAAATGATAATATTAATTTTTTCAAAAATATTTTCTTTTTTTATTAATTTATTATTAAGACTGTTCTTTTTATTTTCTGAAAAATCACTATTTGTACTTGAATCACTTTCTATTGATTCAGTTTTAATTTGTTGATAAATTAATTTATTCATAAAATTAAATATTTTTTGTAAAAGTGGAATTTTTGAAGAATTATCATTTATATTTTTATTAAATATATTTGAAAGGATATTTAATAATTTTTGAATATCATTTATTAATTCTAAAAAATTATTTTTTTTGTTTATTTTTTCTGAAGGAATTTGTTGTTTCATATATGATATTTGAGTAATTAAATTTGATAATTTAATTTGAAATTTTTTTAATTCTTTTTCAAAATTTAAATAAAATTTTTTTACATCTTTAAATTGATTCAATGAAATTTCATTTATAAAATCATTTATTTTATTTTCAAAATATATACAATTATTACATGGTTTTTGGATATCATTTTCTCTATTATTAATATTAATATTTGAATTTCTATTTTCCCTTAATTTATTCATTTCATTTAATAAATTTATTATTTCTTCTTTTAATCTAGATATTTCATCTTTTAATTTTTCATTTTCTAATTTTTTAATTTTATAATTTTTTTCATTAAAACTTTCATTATTATTATTTCTAATTGTTTCATTTTGTGGAATTGATGAATTATTAAAATTCAAAAAAGGAACATTATTATTATTAAATTGAGTATTATTATTATCAAATTGTTCATTATCAAAATTATTTTTATATTTAATATCTTTTAAACTTTGAGAAGGAGATAATTTAAAAGAAATTGGTTTAGTAATCGAATTAAACCTATAATTAGAATCATTATTAAAATTATTAATTGGAATATTATTTTGATCATCAATTATTTTTGGATTAAAAGAAATATTATTATTGTTATTTGAATATATATCTTGAAAAGGAATTTCATTATTTATATTGTCATTATTATTTAACATTGCTTTTAACTTATTTATTTCTATGTTATCATTATTAATTTGTGATTTAAATATTGACACTTCATTTAAATATTTATTTTTTAATTGTTTATATTTATCATTACACATTTCAATTCTTACACCAAAAGCGTTTATTATACTTTCAATTTTATCCTTCATTTTTTTTACTTTATCAGTAAAATCATTTTTCATTTTAATAATATATAAATCAAGTTCTTTAATTCTTTCATTTAATTTTATATTTTCCATAATTAATTTCTCTTTTTCTTTTTCATTTATTTCAAAAGAATTTTTTAAATTTACAATTTTTAAAGTAATATTATTAAAAGATTGTTCATCATTATTATCTAATTTTATTTTTCTAAAAATTTCATTTAAAAAATAAACAATTTGAAATTCTCTAATTAAACTTGAATATAATTCAATTTTAATTAATTCGGTATTAAAATTCATATTAATTAAAAATTCTTTAGTTATATATTTATTATTATTAGGAATAAATAAATGAGATTTTATTGCATCTTGTAATTTAAATGAACATTTTTCCTTATTTGTAATTGTATCATTTTCAAAATTTTTAAAATTAAAATCTTCTTTATCAGAAATTAATATTTTATTTGAATTTTCATCTTCAAACATATCATTATTTTTATTTATATTTGAATAAAATAATTTAATTGTCTGAACTGCTTGCTTTGTTAATTCTTTAACATTTGTTTTATTTTCATTATTTAAATTTTTAGAAAAATTAACCATTAATTTTAATTGTTCATCTTTTCTTTCAATTTCATTTGTTAATTCAATAATTTTATTATTATATTCATTTATTATTTTTTCTCTTTCTTTTATCATTATTATAAAATTTTCACTTTTTGATTTAATATCATTTAATAAAATATTTGATTCATTATATTCTTTTTCTTTCTTATTAAATTCACTTGTTTTATTATTTAAATTAGATTTTAAATTTATTTTTTCTTTTTTAATTTTCTCTATTTCATTTTTTAATGAATCATTTTGTTTAACAATTTTTTCATAATTATTATTATATTTAATCAATAATTCATTTTTTTTATTTATTTCTTGAATTGTTTCATCTAATTTTTTATTTTGATTATCAAGAATTGAATATTCTTTAATTAAATTAGTATATTGATCTTTTAATTTATTTATTATTTTATGACTTTGACCTAATGAATGTTCTTTTTGTTGTAAATCTAAAATTAATTCTTTAATAACACTTTTTAATTTTATATTTTCTTTATCAATGCTTTCAACATTGTTTAATAATGCTTGATTAATTACTTCTAAATCTATTTTTGCCTTTTTAAAATATAAAAGCCAATCTGCCGATGTATTTAAATTTTTTTGAGATCTTCCTGTTATTAATGGGTTTAATTCATCTAAATTTTCATTTATTTCATTTTCGTTATTTAGACTTACATTTGGATTATTATTTTCATTTAAATTAGATGACATTTTTTTGAAATTTAAATTTTATTGTTTAAAAATAATTTTTAAAGAATATAAATTATCTAAAAATTGAACAAATTAATTTAATGCTTAATCATTAAAACAAAGAACAAATGAAAAAATAATAGAAATAATAGAATATGAAGAAAATGGAAATGAAAAATTAATAGAAACTAAAATATTGAAAGAAGAAAAGGATTTTATTTTTTTAATATATTTACTTGAAAATTTTTATTCTTTTAATAAAGGAAATATAATTAAATAAAGAGAACAAAATAAATTTTTTATAAATATTATCATTGATATTCTTAGAGATAATCTATCAATATTATTTAAAAAAGAAAATTTTATTATGTTGAAATACAATATTTTTTCCTTCAAAATGTCAAAATAATAATGATAAAGTTATAAATTATTTTTTACAAAATAATATAATTTATATATACTATATTTTTATAAAAATTAAAACATCTGAAAATAAAAAATTAGAAAATATTATTTATAAGAATAATAAAATTATTTTTGAAGATATACCAAATAATACAGAAAATATTATTTATTATTATATTAATATTTAAATCAATAATTTAAATTATTAAAAAGAAATAGAATATTTATATTGTTATCTTATTTATAAATAATTTTAATAGTGATATTATTGGAAAAAATAATATTTTATATTATTATCAATAAAATAATTGTTCATGTAATAAAATTAAAAAATCAACAGTTAAAATAAATTGATAATAGAAATATAAATTTCCAGGAAAAAAACTTATTTTTATAAAATATCAAATCCACAAGAAGTATATATTAATAAGTATATTTGAATTTTAAATTGACTTAATGATTCACAATTAATAAAATTGAAAATAATAATAAAATGAATATTATTTTAATGAAATACATTATATTGTTTTTTATTATTCATTTCAAATATTATTTCTTTTATTTCATTTAATTTTATCTTTTTTTCCTTTAATAAATCTGCTCTCAACATTTTTTCTAAATATTATTTTTAATTTTATTAATTCTTATAAAAGAAAAAAAGAAATTTATAAAAACAAAAATGAAAAAGATAATATTAATGTTACTTTTAATTTCAATATCATTTCAAACTCAAATTACAACATGGACCTCAAATGAATTATGGGATTATATAGAAGAAGAAATATTAATAAATAAAACAATAAATCCAAATTATTTTATAATAGATCCAAATAAATATTTATCAATAGTAGGAAGTGAAAAAATGAATAATATAGAAGAAAAACAAAAAGAAGTTTTTGAAGAAACAAAAATACCAAATTATATAATTTTCATTTCAAATTTAAATGAATCAATCGAAAATTTTACTTTTGTGATTTCACAAAAATTAAAAATTAAATTCCCAGAAGTAAATATTTCAAATTCAATTGTTTCTGTTTTTTCAATATTTGATAGAAAAATGAGAATAAGAACAGGAAGTAAATTAAAATATACTTTAAAGGATTCAACAGTATATAATATACTAATAAGAAGAAGAACTCAATTAGGAAAAAGAAATTATGATAAAGTAACAATTGATTTATTAAATGATATAATATCATATACTTCAAATAAAGTAAACAATTTTTTGTTTGGAATTTTTATATTTTTTGTTTTAATTTGGCTTTTTGGAAAATCAATTTCGAATTATTTGTCAAAAAAACGAAAGAATAGAGACAAAAAATTGAATAGAATAAAAGACTTTTTAAAAAAAGTAAAAACAAATAAAAAAATAATATCAGAAAATTGTGTAATATGTCTTAATGAATTATTAGATAATAATAATGACAATAAGAACATTTCAACTTTACTATGTGGACATCAATTTCATACAAAATGTATATCACAATGGATGTTAAAAAATAAAAAATGTCCTTTATGTAGAGAAGTAATTAATACAGGTGAAAATAATGAAGAAAAGAGCTTAAATTCAAATGAAAATTCAATTGATGAAAGATTAAGTGAAATAATTTGGGAAGTTCAAACTGAAATTAATCCAGAATATAATAGTTTTTCATATAGTGATTTATGGAGAACTAATAATGATAATGATAGTTATGATTATTATACTTCCAATAATGATAATTGTAGTAATGATTATGACTGTGATTATGGAGGAGGCGCCACTGCAGATTGGTAAATTTTATATTTTAAAATATATTAAAGTTTATATTTTATTTCAATAATTATTAATTTGTTAAAGTTAAAAATTTTTTTTTAATTTATTATAATAAAAAAATCACTTTTTTATATTTTATTTTTTAACTTAATTTTAGTTTATTTGATTATAAAAGTTTTAATTTATAATTGTAATTTAATTTTTATAAATAAGATAATAATATATTTTTTTTCAATTTAATTAAAAAATGCTTTATTTTTAATTAATATAATTCATACTTTTTAAAATAAATATTTTTTAATGATAACTTTCGTTTAAAAGTTTATCATCATTTTCATTATCTTCAATATCTTTTTCTTCTTCATCATTTCCATTATTCTCATTTAAATTATCATTTCCTACAGAATTTATTTGTTTATTTGTTGTTAAACTTACATTATATTCATTTGTCTTATTTGGATTAACAATAAAAGTTGAACCTGAAAAATTTTTATTAATTTTTTTTTTGGCATTTTCAATTTCATTTGTTTCATTAGTTTCAATATCTTTATAATAAATTTGATATATTATTCCAACTACAATAAATATTATATTTAATACAAAATAAAAAAAAATATTATTTGCAAATGTACTTAAATCATAGTATCCTTTTTTTAAAAAAAAACCATAATAAAATCCTCCTATAAAACAATTTATCCCAGTTATAATAAAATAAGCTCCAGACATACTTGTTCCAATAATAAATAAAATGTCATTTTCATGATAAATTTGTGTGATAATAGTAAAAATTATTATTATAAAGAAACCAATTATTTGAAATATATTAATTAAATTTGGAAAAAGTATATATAAAAAATAATAACAAATTGTTTTATAAAAAGTAAAACCAAATATTATTCCATAAGAAATGAATTCTTTTTTTGGAAGAATAATACCAAGAAATATTCCCATAATCAAACAAAAAATACTAATCTCTAAACAAGTTACTTCATAAATATTTGCATTAATAAAATTTTCTTCTAAAAATTCAAATAATGAATTGAAGAAAAAAATTAAAAATATAATTTTTCCTATAAATTTCTTTTTATATCCATATAAAGAAATAATTATCCCAAAAATTATTAAAAAATTACCATATAGATTACTTTTATCATTTAATATAAATTGATAGTTATATAAAGTCGTTTCATTATCTTCTGTTTTATATGTGATATTATTTATACAAAAAACTAATTTAGAACCATCATATTTAATTTTATCATAAAATGTTTTATTATCAATTTTTATATATTCACTATTATTATTAAAAAAAGAAACACTTGTGTTATCATTAATTTGAATTGTTAATTTTAATGTATTAGTATTATTTTCAATTAATGTTATATTATTTCCTTGTTTTTGAAAGATATAAAAATAATATTCTGAATTAAATATTGAAAAATTAGAGTTAAAAAAAATTTTGAAACTACTTAATTCTTCATTAAAATGATAATTATTATCACAAATATTACATTTTGAATAAAAAAAAACAAAAAAAATCAAATAAAACCCAATCCCAAATTTCCCTTCCATATATAAAACAATTTAAAAAAAAATATAATTAAAAAAATAAAACAAAAAACAAAAAAAAAAAAACAAAAATAAAAAAAATAATCTCATTTAAAAATTAATAATATTTTTACTTTTCTTCTTATGTCTATATCCATTTCTTTTTATTTTTTTAATAACATGTCTTTTATTTACAATTTCCTCTAAATCCATTCCCAAATCTTTCTTTTTTTTTTTTTTATTTCCTTCATTTTCAATATTTAAATTTTCAACATCTTCAACTAATTCTCCCATATCATCTAAATCAATAATTTTTTTATGATTAATATTTCCTTTAGCAATTTCAATTTCATTTTTTAATAATTCTTCCATTTCTCTTTTAATTCTATTTTTCTTTTTTTCTCCATAATTTTTAATTCTAAATTCAATTGGTTGAGAAGAAGCTCTTCTATCAATATAAACTGGTTTTTTTTCTTGTGGAAATTCTGAATTTGGATCATTTGGATATCGAAAAGCATTTTTTTTTCTTGTTATTATTGACTCGTCTCCTGTACCATATGTTCTTTTTAAAAGACGCTCACTTGTTGCGTTGTCACGTGGTGTAAATACTTTTGCTTCCATTACTTTTCTTATTATACTCATGTTGTATTTATGACGCTTTGAATGAGTTCCTTTTGCCATTTTTTTTTTTTTTTCTTTTTTTACTTTTTAAGATGGTTAATTTTTTTTATTTTTGATGATAAATTTTTTTTTTTTTTGGGTTTTTTTTAATTATTTTTTTTTTTGTTTTTTGATTTATTTTTTTTTTGTTTTTTGGTTTAATTTTTTTTTTAAATTTTTATTTTTTATTATATGTCTGAACTTTATTTAGAAAATGAAGATAATTTAAATTCTTTAATTGTACAATTAAAAAATGTAATAAAAGGTTTTTCTACATTATCTCGTGATAAAATTGAAAATATTATAATAACAGCTAATTCAATAATAAAAGAAGGAGAAAATAATATAAAAATAATGGAAGAAGAAATAAATAAATTAGGTATTCAACAACAATTTGGTTCAAAATTAAAAAATTACAAATTAGAATTTCAAAACTTAACATCAAAATTTCAATCATTACAAGAAAAATATATAAATCAAAAAGCAACAAATGCAATTATTTTAGGAATAGATGAAGAAAATTCAAATCAATCAAATAAACAAAAAATAGAATTAATAACAAATGAAGAAATAAATGATAAATGTAATAATGATAGTAATAATAATAGTGATATTATGGGAAAAGATCAAATTCAAAAAAACTTTGATTCAAATTTACAAAGAAGATTTGATAATGAAAATAATTTAGGTCTTGGATTAAATAATTCTAATTTACCTGATGATATTGATTTAAATATTAGAAATAGAAGAAAAAGTAGATTTAAGATTATTATCATTTTAGTGATTATTATTATAATTTTAGCAGTTTTTTCTGGTTTTATTTCATTTTTATTTTCTGGAAAAAATAAATAAAAAAAGAGTTTTTTTATAATTTAAATTTTATAGATAAAATAATATTATAAATAATTAATACATAAAAGTATTTATTTTTATTATAAATAAATTTTATATTTTTTAAAAATTATATTTTAAATCAAAAAAGTAGAAAAAAAAAGTTAATTAATTACATAACAACAACAATAATAAAAACAATAATAAACTAACTAAAAATTTAAAAAAAAAAAAACATAACCTAAAATAAAATAAAATGACTAAAAAGAAAAAAAATTTATTAAAAATGTCCTTTCATTTCCATCATTTTAATATCATCTTCATTAAAATCTCTATTAAAACCATTAAATCCTTTTGTACTATGTTTACCAACATCTTCTCCTCCACTTTGATATTTAATATTTTGAACTTTTTGCATACTTTTAGGTAAAGCTTGTTTAACATCAACAGTTTTTCCTTTAATAGAATAATTATTATTCTGAACTAATTTTTCGACAGTTTCTCTTTTTTCAAAAGTAACAAAACCAAAGCATCGACTAGCACCTCTATTATTATCAAAAAGAACACAAGCTTCTCTAACAGGACCAAATTTACTAAAATATTCTCTTAAATCATCATTATTAACAGTAGGATCAAGACCACCTACAAAAATTTTTTTTGTTGAATCTAACATTTCTTCTCTTTTCTTTCCTTCAACTGCTAATTTCACATCTACAATTTTACCATTTATTTCATGTTTTCTTGATAATATTTTTTCCTTTAATGATAAATCTGGATCTTCTATTGAAACAAAAGCAAAACAACGTGATTTACCTGTTGATTTATCTGTTAATAAAGAACATGATGATACTGGACCAAAGGTTTCGAAATATGATTTTATGTCTGCTCTCATTGATATGTAGTTTAATCCTCCTACAAAAAGTTTTAGGTAACCTTCTGAGTTTTCTTCTTCATAAGGCATGAAATCAGAGAAAGAATATTGGTACATTTATTATTTTAATATTTTTTTATTTTTTTATGTTTTTTATTTTTTTTTTATTTTAAATTTTTTTAAATTATAAAATATTATTTTATGGATTATAATTAATAATTTACTAATAATATATAAATATATTATATTGTATTTCCACAAAATATTTTTTTATTTGTATTTATTGGAATTTGAAGATAATTTTTTATTCTGTTAATTACTTTTGTTTTATATTTTTTTTCTTTTAGTTTTTTTTTTGAAATTATATATTTAATTAATGAATTAATATATATTTTATTATCATTATTAATTTCAGATCTTGCATTTAAATACTTAGTTTCTGCAGATCTGGAAAATGAAATAAAAATATTATTAATAGGACTGAAGAAAAATACATTTAGTAATTTTTTCATTATACTTGTATTTTTAGTTTTCATATTTGATAAAAGAATTTTTTCTTTTAATAATTTTGGTGAATATTTTAAATAATTAATACAACTTTCAATTACATTATCTAATAATATAATATTTAGATTCAAATTAATTTCAATAGAAATTAATTGAGATAGATTTAAAAATTCATATGATTTATAATAATTAATAAAAGATTCAAAACTTACATTATCTAAATTACCTAAAAATAAAATTTTAAGCTTATATGGGATAATGTAATATAAATTTAAACATTGGTAAATTTTACATTGAAAAGTCAATTTTTGTAAATTTATATTATTCCTATTATCAGCTAAAATTAATAAATCGTCTAAAGAGGGAAATAATCTATTATCAAATGATAAAAAAGGAGAAATAATTTTTAATATTTCAATTTTATTTTTATTAGAACTAATCATTATTAAAATATTAATGATAAATTTTATAAATAAAATTGAATATTTATCACTTATATTAATTATAGGTGGAGTGTCAAATAAAAGAATAAGTTCTTTTAAATTTATTTTTTTATCTAGAATAAAAAATAATTTTGAAATATTTAAATGAAATGATTCATATAATTTTGTATTTATTAAAAATGAATCAATATTTGAATTATCAAAATTTAAATCACTTTCTTCTGGAATTAATTTGTTTTGTTCATCAATTAAATTTAATAAATTATATTTTAATCCAGTATATAACTTATTTAAAGAATATGGAGAGTAATTTATATTAGAAACAAAAAAAGATATTCTTAATTTTTCTAAATTTTTATTTTTATGAATAATATAAATTAATTTTTCAAATGATTTTCCATCAAGAGAATTAAATATTAAATTTAATTCTGATAAAGTATCTATTGTCTTTATAAAAAGTAAAAAATGAAAATTGATTATTGTGTGTTTTTTATTTTTTAATAACATGTCTATTTCATTTGAAAAATGATCATTAAAAAATAATGATAAATTACTTATTTTCATTAATGAAATAAAATAAGAATATATAATAATAATTTCAAAAGTATTTGAATTTAATTCAATAAAATTTTCAATTCTTTTAATAATATCATTATTTTCTATTTTATCTTGCTTATTTGGAGAAAAATAATTTTGAATCACAGGAACAGTTTCTTCTTTTTTATCTTTTTGTTTCTTTGAAATAATTATTTTATTTTTTAAATTTTTATTATTTCTATCATCATCATTTTTAAAATTTTGATTTTTATTTTTAATAATATCAATATAATTAAAAGAATTTTCTAAATCATCATTAATAGAAAAAGAATTTACATCAATATTAACATCATTAAATTCTTCATTATTTGAAGGAAAACTTAATCTTGAAATTAAATTCTCATTATAATTATTAAATAAAGATATTTCATTAATTGCATTCCATGAAATTTTATTGTTTCTTTTAAAATCATAATTTCTTGCATCAAATCTTACTTTATTATTTAATTGATTTTCATATATTTCATTTAACTCTTTTTGTAATTCATTTGCATTAATATCAAATTCTATTTCCTTTACATTTGGAAATATCCAATCTTTATTAAGTAAAATTAATAATATTTGATATTTTGTTTTTTTATCTATATTACAAATTTGGTAATTCAATTTATTAATTGAAGATAATTTATTTAATATAATTATTAATTCTATTGGTAATATATATTTTTGATTTATTTTTTCATGTGAATATTTATTTGGTATTAAATTACTAATCATTGTTGATTTATTTGAATTTGAATCATAAAAAGTATTTAAATCTATTAAAGTTTTTGAATTTATATTATTTTTTATTGGTAATGTATTTCTTGAAACAAATGAGTTAAATGGTTCGTTAAAAAATAATTTAATAACATTAATTTTCTTATTATTTATAATTTTAATTTTAGATTTTAAATCTTCATAATTATCTATTTTATATATTTTCTTTTCTTTTATTATTAAATCAAAGATATATATTAACATATTATTTAAATCACTAGTATTCTTTTTATTAAAAATAAATAAATTATTTGAATTAAATGATAATATTCTATTAACACTATCATCTAAATAATTTAAAATATTATTAAACTTCTCTTGATATTTTTGGCAAATTTTATTACTTATTTTTATTTTATCTTTACCATTATCAGGAATTAAATTATTAAAATATGTGTTTATGCCATTTCCTATATTCTCTTGTTCAATACTAGCTAATAATGTATTAATTTCTGTTAATTTTGTAGATAAATTTTCATTTGAAATAAATTTCAATTCATTTTTACCATCAATACTTAAATAATTAGAATCATCCATTAATTGTTAATTAATTTTTTTTTCATTATTCAAAATATTATTTAAATAATCATGAGAAATAAATTTGAAAATGAATATGAAGATTTGGAATTAATTTCAAGTAAAAGTAATAATGATGAAGAAAATGAATTGAAAAAAAATATTATTTGTAATATCGATAATATTGAAATTATATTTAATGAAGAAGAGAATAAAAATCAAAATTTAATAAAACAATACAATAAATTTAAATTAATATTAGTTGAAAAAATGAAAAAAAAACAATATAAATATGTTGTGAATCAAATAGAAATGAATTTAATTAATTATAATAATTTATATGAATTTGATGTATTAAAATTTTTAAAAATTGAATCATTACTAAAAATTATAATTCATAAGATAAAAAAATATTATATTCAACCAAAAAAAATAAATAATAATGTTTTAAATAATACACTTGAAGTCAAAAACACTACTAAAAGAAAAACTTCTTTTTCAACTTCATTGAATAGACTTTTTATTACAAAGAATTCTAAAACAACAACACATATCAATTTTTTAACAAAATATTTTATTTCTATTGAAAGTTATTATAATAGAGTAAATTATGAATTAAATGATTTAATAAAAAATATAAATTATATATCAGAAAAAAATAAAATGATATATATTGAAAAAATTATTCAAATATATATTAAATTATGTTTAACTAAACATTATCAATATTTAATTGAAAATAAAATTCCAATTAATTTTTATTTTTTGTCATTATCTGAAAAAATAATTGATAATTTTATTGTTTATATGATTGAACCTAAAACATTAAAAATATCACAAAATGTATTATTTAAAATTATAAAATTGTTAATTAAAAATAGAGATTATGAAAATGTTGAAAAATATTGTTATAAAATAATTAAATGTTGTTTTAAAGAATGTTTTCTAATCTACCAAGATGATTTTGATAATATGAAAAAGATTTATAATAAAAATACTGAAAATGTAATTTTTAATTTATGTATAGCTATATTTTATTTAGGAATATGTAAAGAAAATAATGGAAAAATTCAGAATGCAATTAAATATTATTCTTTGATTGAGTCATTGTTTAAAAATTTATTATTCAAGTCAAATATATTTTTGAAATTTTTTGATTTGATTATTTTAATTAAAAAAAGGAATGAAGAATATTTGAATACAATAAAATATTTAAAAGAACAAAATGAAATGATAATAGATGAAAGAATTAAAAAACAAATAGAAAAAGAAAATCAATTAAAAGAAAAAAAGATAAAAGAGAATCCATTTTTAAAATTATCTCCTAGAATGAAAAAAATAGAAGAATTAATAAATAAAGTAAAAATACCAAAAGAAGTAAATTTAGATTATCAATTTATACCTAATCAAAATATTAATAAATCAGCAAGTGAAACTAATATTAGTTATAAAAATTATATTTTATCTAATTTAAGATTACTTAATGATTATAGAAGTGATGATTTTAAAGAAATAATTAATTCAATGGAAAAAATTAAAATAATTGATTTAGATTATTTTATTAAAGGAAAAGTTCAAAGACTATTAGAAAAAAAAAATCATCAAATTTATGAGTATCAAAATAAAACAAAATATAATAATTTTCCTAAAAAAAATAAAAAAATTTATCCATCATTTTTAAGAAAATCTATAAAAGATAATTCATTCAAATTTCTTTTTAGAAATAAATATGAAAATTTAGAAAATTTACCTGATAAAAATAAACCAAACATAAACTCTTTTAATTCATATAATAATAATTTTAGTAACTATAATAGTTATAGCAATAGTACAAATACAAGTTTTTTTACAAATATTTTATCTCCAAGAAATAATAAAAAAAAGAATAGTTCTTGTCCAAATTTATTAAATGAAAATAAATCAAATAAAGTTATCGAGAACAATAAAATATTTAATAAAAATAATTTATTCAGAAAAAAAAAAATAAAAGTTGATACATTTAAATTAAATAAAAAAAGTTTTGAGTATTCAAATTCATTTAAAAATAAAAAAAGATATGTTGATAGATTAAGGGATAGAGAAACTTCTTTTTTAAAAAAATTATTACAAATGAAAAAGAATGAAAAATCTTTTGAAAATAATGATTTTAATATAATGAAAATTAAAAAAGAGGCTACAAAAAAATTTAATTATATAAAAGAAAGTATTAAATTAAATCCTGACGACTTGAAAGAAATATTAAATAAATTATTAGATAATAAAAAATTATTGAATAAAGAAAAAGAAAAGAAAAATTTAAATTTTGAAAAAAAAAATGAAAAAAAATCAATAAATAAAATAAAAAAGAATGAAAAAAATAATTCATTTTATAATATAAAATCATCTAATGAGCATAATAAAAAAATTATTGACTATTTGGATTATCAAATTTCGGATTTATTAAACGAAAAAAAAGAAAAATTAAATGAAATAAAAGAAATAAAATTTGGTAAATTTATAAAAAAAAAATAAATATATAAAAATAAAATTTTATTTTATTTATTAATTGTGGAGTTTTAATATAATTTAAAATTCAAATACACTTATTAATATTACATCTTATGGATTTGATATTTCATAAAAATAAGATTTTTTTCTTGGAAATTTATATTTCTATTATCAATTTATTTAACTGTTTATTTTTTAATTTTATTACATGAACAATTATATTATTGATAATATTATAAAATATTATTTTTCTAAATATTTTATAATTATTAAAAAATTTCTAATAATATCACTATTAAAATTATTTATAAATAAGATAACAATATAAATATTCTATTTCTTTTTAATAATTTAAATTATTGATTTAAATATTAATATAATAATAAATAATATTTTCTGCATTATTTGGTATATCTTCAAAAATAATTTTATTATTCTTATAAATAATATTTTCTAATTTTTT
>JAEEGL014892517.1_pt1 | contig 15069 bp, 11 predicted proteins | sample 9134231 | NCBI WGS metagenome assembly JAEEGL01 (sample SAMN16246548, study PRJNA631951) | gut metagenome | biome: gut microbiome; feature: rumen; material: fiber-attached | host: Bos | place: Iran: Karaj | collected 2018-10 | reverse complement strand
TTCTTTCAATTCCTAATTCTTTTTTATTTTCTTTCATATAATTAAAAAAATTAACATTAATCTTTTTAGTTAAACAATCAACTTGATACATCCTTTTTCTAATTCTTAAAATATTAAAAATAATATTTACTTTGCATGAGAGACTGTAAAATAAGTTTTTTTTTTTATTTCTTTTTTATGATTTTTTTCATTTTTAATTAAATTAGAATCATTAAAAGATTCATTTCTATCATTACAGCATAATATTACATTACTAAGCCTTTCTAAATTTGATAAAATGTTTTGAGTTTCATTTGAAATGATTTGATTACTTTTATTTAGAAGAGAGATTATTAAAGGAATTTGAAAATTTAAAAAAAGAATAGAAAATGAAATTTCCTCATTCATCTTTTTAAGAAATAAAAATTAATAAATTATCTTCCTTTATTATTTATTATTTTAGTAGTATGAGAAGTAAATTAAAATTTATTTTTTATTCATTTTTATTTATAGACTTTTCATTTTGAATTTATTTGGAATAATTTATGTCTTTTTAATTTTAAATATTTGGAAATTATCTTTTTCAAAGATTTTATATAAATTAAATTATATTTTATCGTGGAATTTATTTTAAACAAATATTTTTTATAATAATTTGAGATTAATAAAAAAAATATAAAAAAATGAAAACAATAATTTATTTTAAAATATTTTTTATTAATTTATAATGAAAATTTAATTTTTATAATGAAATAAAATTTGAAAAATATAATAAATCTTTAAAAATAAAATTTATTATTATTTTTTAAAAATAATTTATTAGTTTATTAATAAATTTTATAATGCATATTTACTTAAAATTAAATAAATATTACTTTTTTATAATATATAATAATTATTCTGCTTTAAAAATTTGGATTTCAAGAAAATATTAAATATATAATAAAAAATATTATATTAAATATAAATTTAAAATAATTAATTAATTAATTATATAATGAAGAATATTATTATTAAATTATTAAATAATCTTAATAATTTACAAATTAAAAAGAATTTCCTTAAATTTAATTATTTTTTTTTTTTTACTTTTTTATCTTTTTTCAATAATTGATTTGATAAAGTAATTATTTATCATCTTTATTATTTTTTTTAAATAATAAAAGGGAGCCACAAAATTTTCAGATATATTTGACTTTTGATTTTTTTCAACAATTGAAATTTAATTTTTTTTCATTTTTTTTGAATTTATAATAACATAATAATAAATTTTAATTAAATAAAATGAATCTTAATGATGTTTTGAAAAAATATTTTATCGGAATTAACTATAAAAATGAAAATAATAATATTCCCTTAATTGAATTAAAATCAATTATTTCTTTAAATATTTATTCAATTAAAATCACTGAATTCTTTGGAAATTCTTTTTCATATTTAAATAAAAATAAAAATAAATGTGAAATTTATAATCATTTAAAACCATTTTCTAATTATTGCAATAATTGTAAAGAAATTATTTGCAATTTATGTACAAAAAATTATCATAATAATCATAGTATTTATTCAATTGAATTTAATGAAAAAATAAAAAATTTTTTTGATTCTAGTTATAAGAAAATGAACAATTTATATAAAGAAGTAAAGGAAAAATTAATAAAATTTTATAAAAATAAATCTCAATATTATATTCAAAAATGGGAAAAAATAAATGAACTTATGATTTTATTAAGTAAAAAATTACTTGATTTATTTTTAATGAAAGAAAATGAAGCTAATTTTATTCTAATATATAATTGCTTTAATATTATTAATATAAGGGAATATTATTATAAAGAAATTATTAACAATATTAATAAATTAGGAGAATTTATTCTAGAAATAAATTCATGTAAAGCATATTTATTAAAAGACTCAAATTTGAGTTATAAAAGTGATATTTTACTTGGAAATACTATAACAGAATATTCAATCAAAAATACTTCAAATTATAATTTAATAGCATTTATAAATCAATTAAATTCAGAAAATAATATAGAAATAGAACAAATTTTAATTAAGAATTTAATAAAGTCAAATAAAGATAAAACTATGATTCAAATTTTTATTATTTTAGAAAAAAATGGATTAAGATTTTATGATTCAATTAATTTTAAATTAATTGAGAAAAAATATTTTAAAGTAATAAATTCAATAAAGGAAATAGAATTATTTGATATTCCAAATACTAACAATATAATCCTTAAGACCATAAATTTTCAATTATTCAAAAATGATATTAATTTAGAATTTCTTAAATTTGTTTGTCGTTCAAATAATTTAATTTCATATAAATCAAATAAAATTGACATTCATAATATATTGAAAGAAAAAATAAAAAACTTAAAATTTTCTTTTTTATATAATGAAAAAATAATATTTAAAATTAATAATAATGGAAAAGTCATTATATATAATCTAAATACTAATCAAGTTGAATTAATTTTAAAATTTAATTTATCAATAATTTCAATTATAGATAATATTTCTTATTATAATGAATTAATTTTTATTTCATCTGAATTTATATATTATTTAGATTCATTTACTTTTCAAATAAAGGAAATAAAAGAAATAAACTTTGAATTTTTAAAAATAATTGAAAATAATTATGAAGGTGAAATTGATTTTAATAAATATAATTTTATGCTAGTCAATGAAAATATTTTATTTATAACAGTTATTAATAATTTATTTTATCCTTATCCAAATGATGAATGGAAACTTAATGAAATTAATTCAAGATATTATTTTATTTTTTTAAATATAAAAAATTTAAGATTTATTACTCAAATAAATAATATAATTGAAAATATTTGTATAACTGGAATTGAAAAAATAAGTAATTTATTTTTAATTGGGGAAAAATTATATTTCTTCATTACATATTATGAAAATAGAAACTCTAAAATTGCAATAATCAAAAAGACTGTTTTTAATATTAATACTTATATAAATGATTTCTATGAGATTAATTTATATAATCTTCCAAAAAATATTATAGGATTTGATAAATTGTTAATTTTAAATAATAATAATATATTAATTTATAAGAAAAATTATATTTCATTAATCAATATTAATTAATTCAAAATATAAATACTTAATATATATATATATATATAATTTTAAAATTTATTATATTTAATAAAATTATTACTCAATTTTAATTTTTCAACCAAAATTTTTAATAATTCTTCTTCTTTTTTTTCGTATTCAAAAAAATAATTATTCATTATTTCTTTTCGTTTTTCTATTTCATTTTTATATTGTTCAATTTGAATTTTATATTTATCAATATTATTAATTTTATTATATAATAAATTACAATATTTATCATATTCATTTACTAAAGGAATATATTTTACAACAATTTTAGACATTTCTTTTTCAATTAAATCTTTTTTACTTTTTTTTTCTTTTTGTTCTTCAATAATTGTTTTGAATTCTTTATAAATACTTTTATTTGATAAATTTTTAGCTTCTTTTTCATAAATAGAAAAAATTGTCTCCCAACTGAGTTTTTGAGTTGCTAAAACATCAATTTTTTTTTTTAACTTATTTATTCCATCTAAATAGCGTGTATAATTTTTAAAAGAAGCTAAATATTTTTTATTTAATTTTTCCATATTCATTTTATAATTCTCACTATCTTTTTTATTTGTTAAATTAATTTTTTCTTTTTCTTTTAAATAATTATTTAAACATTCTTTTTGATCAATATCCCATTTATCAACATTATTTTTTATATTTTCTATCTTTTCTCTTGCTAAAGAAATAAAATATTCATCTCTTAATTGTCTTAATTCTGAGTTTTTAACTTTAAATTTTCTAGAATATAATTCATAACTTCTTTTCAAATTATTATGATATTTATTATTATCTTTAATTAAATTACTTATTCCAAGTAAATCACATTTAATTAATTCATTCGATAAATCATAAATCAAAATTAAACAAACTTTTATAAATCCTTTCCATTTATTTATAAAAAAACATGTCCAAGCAAAATCTAAATTTTTCATATTTAAATAATTTGATAAAATTGTCATTATCCACTTTGAATATAATAAATCAAAAGGAATATCATTATTTTTAAAATAATAATAAATATGAGGAAAATATTTTTTAACATAATAATTTAATTGATAAACTCTAATATTATAATCAGGAGTATTATAAACAAAAAGTGTTTTTAATTCATATGAATTTAATAAAGAATTAAAAGCATAAAAGCTTTTAATTTCATTTCTTAAAAGATAAACAAAAGCTCCTACAATAAAACTCATTCCTTGACAATAACCTACATTTTCTTTTATTATTGACATACTTTCTAATATATTTTTTAATTCAATTTTTCCATTTCCATTTTTAAAATAATCTAATTGAGATGTTCTATCAATATCTTTTTTAATTATATTAAAAGAATTATATATTAGTTTTAATTTATCTTCATTATATTCTTTTATAGTTAATTCATTTTTTTCTTTTATTAAATTAACTTTTTTTAATAATTCTTTATAATATTCTTCATCTTTATTTTTTTCATCTTTAAAATTTATTTCTTTAAATTTTTCATTTTTATATTTTTCAATTCCTAAATAATTTGACCAAATATTATATCTAATTTCATTTGAAGGGAAATTTTTAGTTGAATATGAAATAATACATTGGTCAATTGCCTTTTTATTAATTAAAGAACTTACTAATTTATTACATAATTTAAAATTAATTAAATCATTAGGACATAAATATGGAATAATATAATGAATTAAAATAAAATGAAAAGAATTGGAAATTTGAATATTCATATTATTAGATTGTTGAGTTATTAAATAAGAAGAAATAGATTTTGTAATTTCTATATTATTTGGTTCATAAATACATAAATAAAATTTATCAAAAATATTAATTTTATTTTCATCAATTGAATCATTAGAATGATTTAAAGACATTTAATTAAAATAACTAAATAAAATGAATAAATAGAAAAAAAAACCATATAAAAAAAAATGTCTACAGAAAAAAAAGAATCATTAATCCAACCTGAAATAGAACAAATGGAATCTGAAGAATCACCAAAAGAAAGAGAATTTAGAGAAGGGAAAAAAAAATATATTTTAAAAGGAATAAGTTCAGTAATATCATGTATAATTCACGTATGTGGTTTTTTTTCAATATGGACAATTGGAAATTCAGTAGTTTACTTAATATCATTTAGACGTCATTTTAATAATAATTTATCATTTAGTTTTGGTTATTTTTTATTTCCAATATTGAATTTTACAATTGCTTTAACTTCTCCAATTGGTGGTTTTATAGAAGATAAAATAGGAGGAAAAAAAACAATTTTATTATCATCAATAATAATAACAATTGCATTTTCAATGATATATTTTTCAAGAAATATATTTTTAGATTATATATTAATGAGTTTAACTGGTTTTGGAATGGCAATTGGATTTAATATAACAAGAAAAAATGCTTGTTCATATTTTATGAATAAAAAAGCTTTAATTTGTGGAATTGCTGGTTTAATTCCTGGTTTTTATAGTGCTGGATTGGCTATTTTTTATGAAAAATTTGTATTAAATCCTAATAGTGAAAATCCAACTATTGATAATGTTTATTATGATGAAAGAATTTTTTTAAATTTCCAAAAATTAATTATTTATGAAATTGGAATTAATATTGTTGTTTGTTTTTTAACTATTCTTTTCTATTTTCAAAATGATCCAAAAGAAACTGTTAAATATGGTTTTGAAGAAAAAGGAATTTTAATTGAAGTAGAACATGAAAATAAACCAGATGAAATAATAGAAATAACAGATAAAAATGAAAAAAAAGAAATAATAAAAGAAATAAAACAAATACCAAAACAAATAAAAATAAAAAGAGCATTAAAAAATAAAAGAGCAATAAAATTATTTTTAATGATATTTCTATTTTTTCCAACAATAAATTTTGTTATTAATACTTGGAGACCAATTGGAATTTATTATAAATTAAAAACATCATATTTACAAATAATAGGAGCTTTATTTAGTATAATTGGATGTATTACTTCAATTATTTTTGCTTTAATTGGAGATAGAATTTCATTTAGAATTTTATTTTGTTTATTTGCTTTATTTTTAGCACTTTCTTCATTTACTTTTCAATTATCTTTTCATAATGAAATTTTTTTTATTTGTCAAATTATGATTAGTTCTTTTGCTTTAAATGGTTTTAATATTATAATTGATCCTCATATGATGACTGTTTATGGTATGGAAAATTATATTGAAATTGGAGGAGTTATTAAATCAAGTTCAGGATTTGCTGAAATGTTTAGTGTTATTTTTGCTTTTTATTTAGAAAATAATTTTACTGGGAATAAAGATAGTGTTTATAAGTTAATGTATATTATTTCTGGAGTTTTTGCTTCTGTTTCTTTTGTTTTAGGATTGTTTGAAGAAGATGATAAGTTTTTATATGATGATTAAATTATTTTTTTAGTTTTAATTTTTTTTTTAATAAGTTTTATTTAATTTTTGGGTATATAAATTTGGAAAATTAGATTTTTAAATTTAATTGATTTATAATTTATAGTTTTAATTTATTGTATATTTTTCTTATTATATCTTTCCCAGGTAAATGTTTTATTTCTTTATATATTTTAATTTCACCTTTAGGATTATAATTTGTTAATTCTTCTAATATTCTTTTATTTTTTTCAATTAAAGTTTCTTTTTCTTTTTTATTATTTTCATTATCTTTTTCTTTTTGTTCTTCCTTTTTTTTTTCTTCTTCATCATCATAATGTTCAAGAATTTCAAAAGTTTTATCATCTAATTTATTAACTTTAGAACTATTTTTCTTTTCTTCTTTTACTTTTCTTTTAACAATTTCTATAGCTTTACTAAAATTTGTTTCAACATAAAATTCTTCTCCTAAATGAACTTTACATTTTTCATTATTTAATATTTCACAATCAATATATGCTAATTGATCACAAATTGGTACTAAAATTTTTTTCTCACCATTTTTAATCTTTTCAATTAAATTAATAGTTTCTTTTCCTTTCAATTCAATATTTTCCATCAAATAAAAATAAATTTAAAAAATATTTAATTTCAAATTAATTATTTATTTCATAAACTATATAATAAAAAACCTAAATGAAAATAAGAGAATCAGATGATATTCTCCAATATGGAGAAAAAATAAAAATAATTGAATATGATGAAGATGGGAATGAAAAAATAATAATTAATAAAAATGAAGAATATGAAAAAAATCAAATATATACTTGGGAAAAAGAAGGATTAGAATTAATGGAAAATTTAGATAATAAAATATCATTTTCAAGTAAAGAAAATTATATATTAATGCAATTATTTAAAAATGATACAATACCAAAAAAATATCATCCTAAAATTTGGTTAATTTCATCAGGAGCAAAGAGACAAATGTTAAATAATGAACATTATTATAATAACTTATTAAATGGTTATTTTTCAGAAATTCCTTCATCTTTTGAAAAACAAATTGATTTAGATATTCCAAGAACTTTTAATGATTTGGAAAAATATAAAAATAAAACTTTAATTAAAAAATTAAAAAATGTTTTAATTACTTTTACAAGAAGAAACATTACAATTGGTTATTGTCAAGGATTTAATTTTATAATAGCAAAATTTCTTGAAATTTATAATGAAAATGAAGAAGAAGTTTTTTGGTTATTTTGTCAATTAATTGAAGTAATTTTTCCAAGTGATTATTATTTAACTTTATCTGGTGTTTTAACAGATACTACAATATTAAATGAGATTATTCAAATGAAATATCCTAATTTAGAACCTTCTCTTCAAATTAATTTTTATAATTCTATTATAATATTTTTAACTGCATTATTTATTAATAATGTAAATGAAGAAACTTTATTTACTATTTATGATTCACTTTTTTTAAATGGATCTATTACAATTTTTAAATCTATATTATTTATTTTAGATTATTATAAACAAAAATATGATTCTCTTAAAGAAACACTTGAATTAAATGAATTGAAAAATTATAATCAAAAAATAATGAGTGAAATTCCTTATTATTATGTTAATAAATTAAGAAATTTATTATTTGATTATCATAAAGAATATGAATTTACGATGAATACTTTAAATAAAAAAAGAAATGAAATTAGGAAAATTACAGAAAAAGAAATACAATTAAATTATAAAAATAAAAAATTTAATGAAGAACAAAAAAATAATGTTTTACGTATGAATAGTTATATTTCTTTAGAAAAAAATGAATGTGATTTAGATTGGCCATTATGTATTTATGATAGAAAATATAGATTTGAAAATGTTGATTATTTTGTTTTTAAAGTTTTAGATGAACCAAATTTAATTGATAATTATTATTTTGAAGATTGTAATAATAAAACAATTAATGATGAAAATATTAATAGTAATTATAATGATATTAAAGAAAAAGCTATAATATATAAAAATTTATTAATCGAAAGAAGAAATCATTTATGTATTAAAATTGGTAATAATAATCATATGTTAAAAAAAATCTTTAATGATAAAATGAATTTCAATCAGTTATTAATGAAAAAAACTTTATTCGAAAATGAAATTAATGAAGAAATGAATGAATATGAATTAATTGATGAAGCTTTTGCTTCAAAAATTATTGGTAAAATAATTAAAAAACAATATAAATTTGATGATATTGATGATATAATTTATGAAATCTCTCCTGAATATGAATTAACACAATCAATTTATATTGATAAAAAATAAATTTTTAATATATTTATTTTTCTTATAATTAAAAAATCTTTAAATTATAATATTTAATTTAAATTTAATATAAATAAAAATTAATCAAAATAAGTATAAAATTTAATTAAATGTGTAGAATATAAAACAACCAATATTTCTGCATTTAAAGCAATTATCTCTTCATCATTTATTAATTCAATATTTTGAATTGGCATTAATGAAATATACTTTTCACTAATATAAATTTGAATCAGATTATTTGTCACAAAATTATTTTCACTAATTTTTACTAAAAATTTTAATCCTAAATAACGATTTAATTTTGAATTTTTAATAAAACAATTATCATAATTTGGTGTAAATTTATAAAATATATTTAATGATATTCCACTTATTAAATATAATATATTACGAGAACATACAGCTAAAACATTTTGTTCTATTTTACAAATAGAATCAATATAATTTATATTTAAACTATGATTTATATTGTGTAAATTATTTAAATCAAAAATAGAAAGTTTATTTAAAGAAATATAAGCAATATAATTTTTGTTAAATTGAACTAATTCCTTTGAATTAACTATATTTATTGATTGCATAATTTCTGATTCTAATTGATATTGATATTTAAATTCATATAAATTTGAATCATTTCTTAAATTAAAAATAAAAGTTTTCTTATTTGATAGTAAAAGTAATTTTTTATTTTCTAATTCGTAAATTAAATTACATTCAATATTTAAATTAAAGTTCCAATCAATTAGGGAATACATTATTTTTTCATTTATTATTGGTTCCAATATTGTTATATTATTATTATTATTATTATTATTGAAAATAGATTTTATTTTTAATAAAATTATTTCTTTTTGAAGAATAAAAATATTTTCTATTCTACAATTATTAAAATTTTTTGAATATATTGGTTCTATAAGACTCTTTTTTATATCATAAATTTTTATGTATCCATTTTTTAATATTAGAATAAATTTATTTTTATTTAATTTTGAAATATTGATAATATGATTTTTTTCTTCTTGAATATTGGAACAAATTTTATAATTTGACAAAAATTTAATATCCTCAATATTTTTTACAAACATTTTTTTTTCAATTTTTGAAAAGTATTCATTTTTTAATATAATATTGTTTAATAATAATTGATTATTAGGTGAATTCAAATAATTCACCAAATTATCATAATCTTTTTCATATTTTTTATAATTTGTTTGATTACAAGTAAAAATATTATTATTTAGAAATGAAGGAGTAATATTTTTATTAAAATCGGAATCAAAAATTATTTTCCAAAATATATTAAAATTTTCAATTATATTGAAATTCAAATTTACATCTTCATTTTTTTTTTTCTCAAAAAATATTAAATATTGTTGAACTATATCAATCTGAATGTTTTGTTGGTCAATAAAATCTTTTGTCAATTTTTTAAGTTTTTCAATTTGATTTTTTAGCTCATAAATTAATTGATTTGAATTGTTTTGAATTAATTTAATATTATTTGTTTCTTCAATTAATTTTTGTTTAAATTGATTTATTTTTTCATCTGTTATCGAATTCATAATATTAACTAAATTTTTTTTTTTATGAAAGACATTATGTGTCAATAAACAATCTGGACATAAATTCATTAAACAATCTTCACAATATTCAGTAATTTTATTATTATGTTTTTGGCGTAATGAAAGTAAATGATTTTTATCACGTCTTTCATTTTCAAATTTTAAAAATTGTTGAAATTCAAAAAAATCAGTACTTATTATTGAATCATTATAATAACAATTGACTTTTAATTTTGGATCTTTATTTTGATTTGTTATATGAATTAAAGGAAATAATCCTAAATTATAATTATTATAAATTGTTTGTAAATTCATTTTTATAATTTAAAAAAAAAGAAAAACTTATATTCATTATTTTTATTATTTTATAAAATTAATCTCCTTAAATATAAATTCAAATCATTTAGAAAAAATAAATAATAAAAATAAAATATATTTCCAGAAAAAAAAATAATAACAAAAATCATATTTATAAATCTCCAAAAAAAAAAAAAAGAAATATATAAAAAATGAAAAAAATTCTATTTTTCCTATTATTAGCATTTGTAATATCACAAAAAAGGAATTTGGTAAAAAAAGAAGGAGAAGAATTTACAATAACAATTCCTGGAAATCCAACAACAGGATATAATTGGTATTTAGATAATCACAATCAATTAAATGATAATGTAATTACTGCTTTAAATTTAGGTAAAGCTGGAATGGGAAAATATGTTGCTAATCCTAATACTCAAAAAGTAAGTGGTGCTGGTGGAAATTTTGTTTTTAAATTTAAAGCTAATAAAGCTTCTCCAAATCCTAAAATTCTAAGATTTATTTATAAAAGAAGTTGGATGAAACATATTGCCAAAGAAAAAATTTATAAAGTTACAGTTGTTGAAAAATTGCATTAAGTTGTTGTTGATTTTATATAAATTATCTTTAGTTTGTTAATTTTTTTTATTTTGTTTTGGAGAAAAATATTTTTTTTTTTAATTTTATTTTTATATTTAATTTGTTGATTATTTTTAGTTAAAGAAAAAAAAAATATCTTTATTAATAATTAGTAGTAATTTTGAAAAAGATTTATTAATTACAAAGGAAATAATGAGATATATATATAAAATCTTTATTTTAAAATTAATAATATGATTCTATATATAATAATTTTATTTTTTAATAAGAAAAATAAAGATAAATAGTTAACAATTCTTACAAAAAAATATATGAATATATATTAAATTATTGTGTAAATAATAATCTTTCCTAATTAATATTTTTAATTTTTTTCATTACAAAATTATTATAAATAAAACATAATAAAAATATCAAATAATAAATAAATTATAAAAAAATGAAAAAAATTCTTATTTTATTATTACTCTATTTCATAAATTGTGATAAAACAGCAAATGTAGTAGTAGGCTCAGAATTTGATGTATTTTTACAAGGAGATCCAAGTACAGGATATAAATGGTATTTACAAAATATTTCTGAACTTATAAAAAATCAAATTCTTATTCCACGTGGAATATCTAAATCTGGAATTGGAAGATATCAACCTTCAAAGAATCATAAACATGGTTATAAGGGAATTTTTATTTTTGGATTTAAAGCAAATAAAGAATCTCAAAAGCCAGTCATTTGTAAATTCGTTTTAAAAAACTCTTCTAACAAGATTAAAGAAGTGAAAATTTTAAAATATAGAGTTCTAAAATTTTAATTTTATTTTTTAAGAAATAAGTTTAAAAATAAATTTCTTTTTATAAATATAAGTATTTTAAACTATTCAAAATATTAATTAAGAAAAAATACTAATTTTTTATTGTGTTTTCTTCTCTTTTAATTCAGGATATCTTTTCCCAATAGAAAATCTTTTAATATTTAAAATCTCACACATTTCTTCAGAGCAAAAATAAACAAAATGAGCCCAAGATAAAAAATTCCAAATTAAAGTAAAAACAATAATATAATCAATAGAACATAAAAATTCAAATCCTAAAAACAAATAAATAAGAGTATGAATAGAATTCAATAAAACAGGAATAATAAAATAAATTCTATAAGGATTAAAATTATCATTCATAATATGACTTAATTGTAAAATTCCCATAATTTTAGCAAATTCTAATCCATAAGCCAAAATTAAAACTTTAGGATATTCCTTAACAATAATACTATTACTTTTTAAAATAACTAAAAAATAACTTCCTAAATAAAAAAAAAACCATAAAGTATCAAAAATAGCTTTTGGAATTTTTTTTTTCTCAATTTTTAAGCATACTTTAACAATAGAAACAATACCAAAAAAAATCCCAGCTAAAAATCCACCATAAACAATAACTTGATTATATTTAAAAACCATATTAAACAATTTAAATTTATTTAACCAAAAACTAACACCATAATAACCAGAAATACATTCAACAAAAGCAATAAGTAACATCCCTTCACTAACTCCATGAATAATAGGTAAAATTAATTCTCCAGTATAATATTCTTCCCAAGTATTTAAAAAAAAAGGTACAATAATCATAATCCAAACAAGAGTATAATCATAAATATTATTTAAACCTACAATACTTCCAATACCTAAAGTAATAAAAAAAGTAGTGCAAGCATCAGTACCATGATCAACAAGTAAACCTAATGGAGAAGAAGAATTATTTCTTCTTGATTGTTTTCCATCACAATTATCTAAGGTTATATAAACACAATATGATATTGCACTATAGTAACAAACCCAAGGGGGGAGTATTGTTGTTCCTTTTAATCCTGAATATATTGTTGTTAAGGTGAAATATGATAAATTTAATAAGAATCCTGTTATTGTTATTACGTTTGGTGCTAACCATATTGGAAATTTTGGTACTAACCAATCACAAAATGGACACATACAATATATGTAAAATATACTTGTGTCACCACCTTTGTATTTGTAATTACGGATATTTTCATATTTGTCTAATGGAATGTAGTTTGGAAATGGGTTTTTCATTTTTGGTTTTTTTATTTTTGAAACTTTTTTTTGTTTTTTTGAAGATAAAATGTTTATTTTTTTTTATTTTTTTTAAATTAGAGGTTTTATTTTTTTTTTGATGACTTCATTTTTTTTGAAAAATGATAATTTTTTTTTATCATTATTTATTGTTTTTTATTTTGTTTTTTTTTTTAAATTTTAAATTAAAAATTATTAAAATGAAGAATACAATTAATTCATATACTTCTTCATTGGGAAATATGACAACATACAATAAAAATAAAAGAAAAAAAATATTAAAAATGAGTAATAAATCTTTTGAATGTAGTTCAAAAAAATCATTAACTACTTCTTTTAAAAAAACAAAAAATGAAAAAAAAATTTTAAAATCTTCTTCTCAAATAAAAGGTTCTATTGAATTAAAAGATAAAGAAAAAGATAAAAAAATAATTAAAAATGATATACCAAAAAAAAATATGATTCCTCTTTTGACAGAAATAAGTTTAAATTCAATAAATACTTCATCAGAAAATAATACAAATAAATTTTTTTCAAGCCGTTCTAATTCATTACAAAAAAATAAAATCAAAGATTTGATCAAAATTCAAGATGAATTATTAGAATTTAAATTACAAAATAGTAGATTACAAAATGAAATATTAATCTTAAAAGAAAAAAATAAATCACTTAATAATATTATAGAAATGAAAAATATTGAAAATGAAATTTTGATAAATAAATATAAGAATATAATTTCAGATTTAAATAATCAAAATTCATTATTTAAAGAAGAATTTGAAAAGCAAATAAATTTTTATAAAGAAAATAATTTAAAACAAATCATATCAATAAAATCACTTTTAAAATTTTCTTCTGCTATATTTGAAATTTTTCTAAATTCTCAAAATAAAATTAATATAAATTCTTCTAATAATATTGCAGAATCATCAATTGATTTTTTTGATAGTAATATTGATGAAGATAGAAAAAATTTATTTGAACAAATTAAAGAATTATATATTACAAAAATTAATTTGATAAAAAATAATTTGAATATTAATTTTGATTTCAGTTTTATTGATAAATTTAAAGATTATAATTCTAACCAAAATAATTTTAAAATGAATTTATCGAATGTTATTAATAGTATTAGGAAAAATAATGATGATTTTTTTAATAGTTTTTCTTCGAATAAAAATTCAAATGATTTTGATTTAAGTGTTAGTAAAAGTTTTTATAATATATATAATAATTCTAATAATATTTCTCCTAAATTTAATACTTTAAATATTGAAAATGGGAATAATAAAATTATTAATTATAAATTAAGTAATAATATATTAAATGAGGAAAAAAATTATTTAAGTGATTCCAATATCAATGAAAAGATGAATAAAAAAAATCATATTAATATTTTAGATTATTCAGTTGGTGATATTGTAAATAATGAAATAAATGATGATATTCAAGTTGAATCTTTTAATAAAATTGATTCTTTTAAAAATATAAAACCAAATTTTGAATAATCAAAAAAAATAAAAATCATAAATAAATAATTATTTTTAAAAATATAAATTATATCTTTTATATATATTAATTTATTTAAAGAAGAATTTTTTTCATAAATATTTAAATATTTTTATATATTTTCAAGATTTTAAAAAATTTTTAAGTTTTCAAAGATAATTTTCCATTTTATTTTAATTTTAATTTTCATAAACTTGGGGATTGG
>JAEEGL013713951.1_pt1 | contig 15069 bp, 9 predicted proteins | sample 9134231 | NCBI WGS metagenome assembly JAEEGL01 (sample SAMN16246548, study PRJNA631951) | gut metagenome | biome: gut microbiome; feature: rumen; material: fiber-attached | host: Bos | place: Iran: Karaj | collected 2018-10 | reverse complement strand
TGTTCGTGGCCCGTGTAACCTCGGTCGAACATCGGCTCTTCGTATATCGGGTCAGACCAGAGGCGTATCCAAGTGTTGGGGTCACGAAGGTTGCCCCAAGCGTCAAAACTCAGTTCCTGCTCAACGGTGCCTTCCGCGTCGGTTATCGTCGTCCAGCTGCCGAGGTGGTCCTTCAGGATGTAGTGCAGATAGTGCTTGCCGTCGGAGTTGGTCTCAATTACGGCGAATCCTTTGGGATTGGATTTTCGAGATTCCTTATGAAGCCACACCGCATCCATATATCTGCACGTTTTGCTGGCAAAGATAATGCATAGTTTTCTGAAATGCAAGAGGGGGGGCAAATGCTGGTTTTCGTGAGTGGTTGGAGTGGTAAATCCGCTGGAACTGGAAGTGCTTTCAAGTTACCATAGCAGCTTTTAGGGTGTAGTGCATGGCGTTTCTTCTTTCCTCGTTGCTTCCTCAGCTTTTACAAATGAGTATTTAAAAGTTTTATATTTTTTCTTGCCAAGTTTGCTGTAGCTAACAATGTTTTTCTTGCATAAAAACAAAGTGTCTTTTTGGATGATTAATTTTTGATTATTATGTATTCTCAAATAACAATCACGATAATAAACACGATACATGAAGCCTTCACGCGGAGGAGACACAATTCGTCCTCCGTTAGGGTCTGATATATCTATTGCAGATGTATGGTTTCTCTGAAAAGCAACTCTTCCCCAATTGTCTGTAAGTGCTAAAGAATCGTATTGTTCGTTATAGATGGAGAACACGGTATAATCTGTCAAAGGCATTCCTGTTGACAAACTTATCATTTCTATGATAATCAAGTCCTTGTTCTCGTTATCTGATTCAAATTCTTTTATTAAACAAGAATCTTCCCCACAAGGGGTAATACTATTTAGAAAAATTGTGTTTCCTTTTATTTTCCAAACGCCTATTGTGGGACAAACGGCCATGTTGCTCATATCGTGGTGTTTTAAATAGGTATGGAATTGGTATGTGCCGTCTTCCTCTAAAACCAATGTATCTACCTCAACAATATCATTTTTTGAATCAGTTTGATTAAAAACATAGATTCCTGTTATTTTTTTGTTTGAAATATCATAACCATAATGCTGACTCATTTGACATGAGGATAATAATAAACATATAGAAGAGATAATAAGGCTTATTATTTTATTAATGGATGTCTTTTTCCCAACCATGATATAAATAAACTGGTTTCTTGTTATGTTCATAACTCATTCTGTTTGCTTCTTTAATTAAGTTAAATGGATGTGCGGGGGTATCATGGGCACAATTTTGTATTGTTTGGTTCTTATAAAAGTAACCTTTTATCCATAACTCGGGATAACATGTTTGGATTTCTTCAAATTTTAAGGTGTTTCCGAACAGACCTTGCCTTTTAAAGGCTTCTTCTTCATCTAAAAAGTCATATGCTATATAGTTCACTCGACCTCGGCGTAAATCAAATCCAAGCTTACCATCCATATATTGAAAAGCATGTTTTAATTCATGGGATATTTTCTCCATAGTATTGTAATCACCATAATTAGCAAGGTTCACGTCAAATTCGTTCGTTTCTAAATTGTATATGAAGTTGCCTCCACCAGCCTCATCAGTAGTGTTTTCCCCCATTCTTATGCGAAATACTTCTATGGCACTTTCTAAGAGTAAAAGCTCTGCTTGTATAATTTTGTATTCTTCTGTATTATGAGAAAATACTTTATTTCGGTATTCGTTGTAAGCTTCTTCCTCTTTTTCGCTAGCAAATTCAATCTTTGGCAATTGTGTACCTTTCGTAAATTTCGTAATAGTATAGGCCGTTCCATTGATATATCCGGAAGAATTATTCGTACTCGGGTGCGAACTTCTCCCAAAAAGTACATCATTGGGATCGTTAGAATAATATTGAGAATACACACCCGAATTTATATTGGGGTTAACATAGTTGTACGACCCCGAGCCATACACCCAACCTGTCGGGTCGGTGTAGCGTAGGGGATTATAGGCGCAATAGGCATAACGGTTGAAGGCCTGCGCATTGGTGGGGTCTTGTACGTATGCATCCACGGAAAGGAAATGGCTGGTCAACGGGTCATAACAGCGTCCATTCATGTTGATAAGCCCAAAGGCTGTCATGTGTTCGTGCCCTGTATAACCCCTGTCGAACATCGGGGCCTCAACAGGTTCGGCCACAGAATAATTCTGCCAAGTATTAGGGTCACGCCTGTTGCCCCATGCGTCAAATGAAAGCTCTTGCTCTACGTTGCCTTCCACATCCGTTATCGTCGTCCAACTGCCGAGGTGGTCCTTCAGGATGTAGTGCAGATAGTGCTTGCCGTCGGAGTTGGTCTCAACCACAGCGAAAACACCTGTCGGACTCCCTACCAACTGATTTGCAAATCCTTTTGATGTCCTTTCTGGCTTCATGGCATTGTTTTCTGCAAAAATATAAAATTTGCGCCGCAAAATCGCCAAATCCTATCGGGAACCCCATATCTCCCCGTAGGATAGAGTGGGGTGTGTGGCGGGGAGAGGTGGGTGTTTTTGTTTTTTATAAATCGGGGTGTCGTTTGCGAAGTTCGCCAAGACAGGAAGCACTTTTCCCAATACGCTTCAAATGAAAAGTTCGATGTGGTTGATAATTAGTGGAACTGCTTTCTGTAATCTCAATTTGGTTTTTTTTCGGGTTATATATAATAGGTACTTCTTGAGGAATCATGGGCCTATTATACAATGATTTTTGTTTTATAACATAATGCGTGTGTGGTGTGGCGATAATTCTTACTTCAGAGAAGAAATTATAACATCCTATGATAAAAAACTCAATAGTATTTGAATTATTTGTATGTAAATCTTTCATTGGTATTTGTATCAATCCATTTGTCGTTTCTGCGTCTGGTTTTCTTCGTTGCATGAAAATATCCTTATAAAAAGGATCAAAACTAAAATAAACTTCAAAACGATTAGACAATTGAAAAAACGTGGAATCTACTGTTGTTGGCGCACCAAATACAATATATTTTTGTTGTTCATATAATTGTATTTCTATACCTGAATAATCTGAGAACGACTCTTCAATAACCATGTTATCATATCTTAATTCATTATTAGAAAGGATTATCTTGTTTTGTTCAAGTGAATATTTCCCATAATAATAAACCAAGCTCTTTTCGGTAGATTCCCTCTTATATCCAATAGCAATGCTATCTTGGTTAATGCATGCGAAACACCCTGACTCTTCATCAATAAATAATCCTCGAGGTTTTTGTGTTGCGCAAGATCCAAATAAAAAAATTGTAAACGCTAAAATAAATGTGTTTTTCATGGTTTATTAATTTTGATTTTATAAAACCCCCATGCGTTAAACTCTTTTGGATGCCAACCTCTAGAATTAGTGTCGCTGTGTTGCAATGGCATAATTCTTACAGGAGACGGGTCTCCAAACTTCATTTCTATTGAATCGTCTTTTCTCCAACGGAATGTGTTTAAAACGGCTGCATGCCCTGTTTGCCCGCCATTAATTTCTATGAGTCTAGCATCTGCAAGAGAAACAAGTACTAATACTTGGCAATCATCATTATATGCATCAGGAATGTCTTTTACTAAAATTGGTTCTATAATTATTTCAATGTTATTTTCCAATCCCACCCACTGAACAAAATCAACTATATTTTTTGTATTATATCCATGATTGTTCTCGTTTTCTGCTCCTTCGGCATCATTTTTCATTTTATAGTATAGCTCCTCTTGTTCTTTCCAATTTTTTGGTTTCATCCATTTTCCTAGCCTAATACAAATCTCTCCTAAAGAAGCAAATACACAAGCGCCGGGGCCCATTACTTGCACGGCATTGGGGTCACTGGACCCAAAACTGCATTTAACATCTTCGCTTCCTCCACCATCTCCACTATTACTACAGCCTCCGTGCATCTCATTTCCCACCATCCAAATTCCAATGGAAATATCCGTAGTCCACAGCATCTGCCGGACTTCCGTTGAGGTATATATCTTTTCACCAAAGTTTTGCCCCCAATTGTCATGGAAAGGATTGCCTGGATTCATGCCACCAACCATCACCCATCCGCTCGGGTCTGTGTATTTCAGCGGGTTGTTCAGGCAATAGGAATAGCGGTTGAAGTTCTGCGAGTTGTCAGGGCTTTGCACAAAGGCATCCACAGAGAGGAACGACGACATTACGGGGTCGTAGCAACGGCCGTTCATGTTAATCAAGCCGAAGGCATAAAGGTGTTCGTGGCCCGTGTAGCCTCGGTCAAACATAGGCTCTTCGTATATCGGGTCAGACCAGAGGCGTATCCAGGTGTTGGGGTCACGCCGGTTGCCCCAAGCGTCAAACGAAAGCTCTTGTTCAACAACCCCCTCGCTGTCGGTGATGGTGGTCCAAGAACCAAGATGATCCTTCAGGATATAATGCAAATAGTGCTTGCCGTCTGCATTGGTTACAACCACGGCAAAGACACCTGTCGGACTGGTAAGATAGGTGAGAATGGATGCTGTTGTAATGTTATTCTCGGTCTTTGTAATGAACTCGCAGCTGCCCACATAGCGTTTGGTGCGGTCGATGCCGTTGGCGTGTTCTTCCATGAAGATGCGCTGCCGGTCGTAGCCGTAGGTGTAGGCAAGCGTATTGTCGCCCTCGGTGATGGTTTTCACCTTGTCGAAACAGGTGTAGGTTATGTTCTGTTCCTCCTCGGGGATAATGCCATACACGCACGAGGCCTCGTCTATGGCGTGTGGCTTGCTGGTCAGGTTGTATCGTGCATCAGAAAAAATGGGGGTGTTGTCGGAGACTTTCCCCGTCATGCGCCCGTATGGGTCATAATCCATCATACCCGTGGTCAGGCTTCCACGCTTGATTATCTTCAAGCGGTTAAGGTGGTCATATTCAAACGATTCTATCAAGTTGCGTGTTTCGTCTTTACGGAAAGCTAAATTACCAAATCCATCGTAATCGTAGCGCAGATTTTGCAAAATATTTTCGCCTTGTGCGGTGTGGATATGTGTAAGAGTGTGTTTTTCAGGATGATATTCTCTATTACACACTATGTCGCCAGCCAAGGTAAAACGTTCTGTCTGACCCAAAGGCGTTGTCTTTTCCGTCCGATATATCTCATCGCCATGAATGTCTGTGACGCTTTTGAAATGTCCGATGTCGTTGTAATGGTAATTTACATAGTAACCGGAAGGGAATATCACGCGGTCTTTGCGTGAGGCCAAGTCATACGTGAATCGGGTAGTGTAGGATTCATCCTCCGAGAAGGCTACGACTTCTTTCCTTACCCTTTGGAAATCGTCATACGTATAAGTGATGGTTTGTCCAGGATAGGTTATGGTATGCAACAATCCTTTGTGACGTTCATCAAGGGTCTCGTAGTATGACCAAACGGTGGTTTTTGTTTCGATGCCTCCTTCTGGCAACGGTTCTTGCTCAACCCGATGCGTCATGCGTCCGAATTGGTCGTATTGGTAGGTCGTGGTAAGGTCTCTGGGTGTTGTGGTACTGACTTCCTCACCAAAAGCGTTGTATACGCTAATCAGGTCTTTCTTTTCAATGCAATAGTCTGGGTCGTGCAATAAAGTGCGGTTGCCTGCATGGTCGTATTCAAGCCGTATTTTGGTTGTTTCGTCATCGTTGATGCGTGTCCATTTCAGGTTTCCGTCGGGATAATACTCATAGTGGACGCTTGTCGGATGCTGTGTGTCGTAAGCATCTATTTTCTGCTTTGGCCATCCCATGGCGTTCAATATGGCGACGCTCTTTTGCGGTTCGCCGTCGTCTGGAACGATGGTGGAAATGGTTGTCAAGCCGTGATATTCCGTCCGGCTTTCGGTGCCGTCAGGATATAGCGTGCTTTGTAACCTGTCGAGGTTGTCATAGTCGTAGGTCGTCCATTGTATGTTGTCTTCGGATTCGCCTTGTCTGTAAGGTGCCGACTCTTTCTCAAGCAAGCCCAACCCGTTGTATCTCTTGTCTGCATAAATGGGATTCCCGTTAAAATCGAAGGTGACGTTACGCAATTCGAGGCCGGTCTTGTGGTAGAAGGTCATCGTAGTAACACCGCCCGTTTTCTTGCTCCATGTGTAATAGGAGGCTCCTGAAGGTTTGTAGGGTGAATCCTTGGCCCAGAGTGTGACGGATCTTTGTTCGGTGCCATCGATAGGGAAGGTCTTTTGGGTGATGCCGAGAGGACTGGTTTCATATTGTATGGTTTTTCCATTGCAATCGGTTACGTATTGTTGTCGGTCGTGGAAATCATACTGGTAAGAGGTGATATAGCCTTCACTTTCTTCTCCATGTATCTCCCTGGTAATTAAGCGATGTTGGTAGTTGTTGCCGTATTGGTAATGAACCGACCTTGGTTGTTCGCCGTGCGCTCCATACGGGGCTTCGGTGACAACGTCAGCGACATTTCCGAACTCGTCATAACCATAATGGGTGACTGTCGTAAGCCTGTCGTTCAACTGGCTTCCATCGTTGGGATAGACCGTCACTTTGTTAGGTTGATAGGTGTTGTCCGAATTGTATTCATACTTTATGAAAGATGCCGTCGATTCGTTGTTACGGGTAAGGATGGTTTTCTCTTCATCGGGCCGGTTGAGAATCCAATTGTTTGGGATGGTGGTTTGGGCTGTCGTTGTCTGGGTCACCAGTTCGACATGGCTTTGTCCGTCCTCATATCCTGTTACCGTTTGTGTGGTCTTGGTACAGCCATAAGCATTGGTGTATGTGTTGTTTGTGCTGTAATCGTATTCATATTGGGTGACAGTAGACTTTATAAGGTCATGTCCATCGTCCATGCTATAAGTACTTTCTTTCAGGGTCTTTAAAGCAGGACAGACGACTAGATCCGTGTTATTGCTTGAAAGGATGACCTTGTCGAATTCATAGGATGTTTCTCCGATTAGATGGACGTTACCTTCACGATTAATGTAGTTTTCTTCGCGATAAGGAAGCATCATGGCGTGGTTGCCCATCGTATTGTTTTCATACCACATGGTTGTTCTGCTTTTCCAAAGCGAAGACATGTTGTTTTTGTATGTTTCGTTCGTTATGGATTTAAAGCCCATGAAACCGTGCCCCTTTTTATGGTATCTGGCCTGGACATAGGAATACTTTGTAATGACACTACTTCCGTTGATACCGTCAACTTTGCTTGTCTTTAATGCTAAAGTTGGAATAGTGATTGGGCGAGCACCGAAATGATCTTCAATGTGATAATTGAAAGAATAAAAGTTATCATCGTTGGTTTCACTTTTGGGCATGAGATAGTCGTAAGTGAAAGATGTGGTGTTGCCCAAACCGTCGGTAATGGATTCAACGGAATTGTAGCGGTTCACAGAAGCAGGGGAAATAATGCAAGCGTTATTGCTTATTGATTCGAGTATCGAGAGATTATCTCGTCCTAAAAAGTTGCCAACATGAGTATATTGGCTCTTGAAATTGAAAGTGATATTAAGCTTTTGTTTTTTTCTGAACTCTATTCGATGATTAATAGTATAAGGCGTCTTGATTTTTGATGCGATAAACAACGTATTTTGGTTCCCTCTTGAGTAACACACATCAGTGCATCCATCACCGTCGAAATCCGCCACTGAGAACATAAGATTATGTTCTGGATAAAGATTGGTCATCTGTGAAAGCGATGGTGGAAAAAGATTGGTATAGGTATCTAAATTAGGTAATCCATCGTCGTTACTGGCTATTCCGCGAGGTTTGTTCATTGTGTTTCCGTTAGAAAACCAAATGTGCCAACCGCTGGACCAACCGCTGAAACAAGTATAGAGTAGGTCTGTTTTCCCGTCTCCATTAAAGTCACCGGGGAAGATTTGGCTCCATTCCGAACGAGGTTTATCATACGGATAAAAATCCTCGGTGTATATTTCAAGTACGTTTATGCCTTCGTTGCTGCCGCTACAATCAAATCGAGCCAGTTTTGTGCCGTAGTTGTAGTAGAAATCATCCTTGAATCCGACCAATAATATTTCATTGATTTGGTCGCCGTTGCAATCAAACGAGACAACGTCATATGTTGGTCCCAGTTTTCTATTCAAAGACTGTCTGTTGAGCCTTTTTCTTAGATACGATGAGTTTTGGTATCCCATCCAAAAGATGTTTTCTATATATGTTACCTTTTCTATAGTAAAAGGAGGAATTATGCTATTGTTCCAATGATATACATTGCGCTTCTTTCGTTCCAATAGAACAACATCAGCGGTGCCATTCCCATCAAAATCACCTGTCACAACGAAAGCTTTGTTTTTTACCTCAAGTTCGTCTTTATAGTAGAAATGGTGGCCGCTATTCTTATAGATTCGTATGGTAGTCTTTTCTTTAGTATTATCAGATGCCTTATTGTCGTCTTCAGCGGCCTCAAAATAATAAAAAACAATGTCGTCCAAGCCATCGTCATCGATGTCAAGTATGTATATCCAGTCAAGTGTTTCGTCGACCGTCATGTCAAATGAAGAGGCACGTGTGAAGCCGTGGTTTCTATCGTTCAGAAAGATTTTGACATCGACGGGGCCGCTGTAGTTGTCCTCACCGTTGCTTTTGTATGGCACCATAGCCAAATCCGTATAGCCGTCACCGTTGAAATCACCCATGAAGGGGAAATCCACAAGTATGTTGGGATTGGATACATCATACATGTCCACCCTATAAGGGCTGGTGTCATCCTTCTTTATTTTGGTGTTTACCTGTTCAAAGGAACCGTCCTCGTCATAGACTTTCAATTCAATTGATTTCAAAATATAGTAGATTCGGTTAGGGTGGTTATATAATATGTCATTCGTATTTGTAGACATTTCTTCGATATATTTGAATTCGTATAAAGAAAGCGGCTTGTTGGAACTCTTTTGTGTGACTTTGATGCTTTCAAGCCTGTCGCGATGCAGCAATTGGCAACCGCCTACATAATATAGTTCGTAATCTTTACGGTTTGAAAAATAATTGAATTTTACTTGGAACTGTGCTTCTACGCCTTGCTCTTCATTGAGGGTATACTCTATGTTGTCAAGCCTGCTTTCACCCGTATCATTGTATGTCACGTAATGGTAAACCATGGAATTGCCGTAGCGGTCGGTGACTTTACTTAACATCCACATGATTTCCTTGCTCTCGTCGGGAGAAACTAAGGTCTCCTTATATTCCAAGATGTTCCCTGAACGGTCCCATACTTTGAAGTATGTTTTGTATGAGGCCTGTGTATCAACCATCAAGCGAATTCTTGACATACAATCGTTTTCGGTTCGGTATTCGGAGCCAGCGCTGCCATAAGCACCCGAAACAACGATAAGCCTTTGCCCGTCAAGCAGGAATCTGTCGTTTGTGGTCAAGTCGACACCTGTCATTTGGCCGTCATGGTAGAGGGTCTGTCCAGTCCTTGTGATGCTCGAGAATGCACCCAAATCCCAGCCCCATCCAAGCAGCCCGTTTCCTCCTTGGTTGTTGTAATTGATGGATATATTGGGTTGCATCCCGTTGATGCCCTTTGGCAAATCGATGGGGATGGTGTAATTCAAGCCGCCCATCGTGCCGACGCTGACCGTTCCGCCCAGCGAACCGACAACGCAGCCCGAGTCGTTGACAAATCCTTCGTCGGGCGGATATATACCCATAGGCGACAGGCCAAGATTGAGCAAAGAAGATTTTTCCGAGTCGGGATTGGACTTGAAACCAGGTAGAAGCTTGATATAGTTGCTTGCCGTGTATGTGTGGTCATCGTCATAGGGAAGTGTGTTTCTCAAAACAAAGGTCTCCCCTTGGTGGGTGCCTCTGTTTGGCTCTTGGGCTGAGGTGTACGCAACCAAGGCAAGAGTAAATATTGCCGCAAGTAAAGTTTTTTTCATGTCGTTGTTTTTTTAGCGTTTCACTATTTTCCAAGTGCGTGTTTCGACGCCGGAGATTAGCTTTAAGAGATAGATGCCCGCAGGTTGTGAGGATAGGTCGAACTCGTGTTGGCAACCCACAAAACGTTGCCGCTCTATGATGTCGCCCGCAATAGTGGTCAGTATTGCATCGATAGTGGCATTAGCGTTGTCGGAAAACGAGACTGTGACTCTTCCTTCCGTCGGGTTTGGGAAAAGGCTGACCATGACCGCGCCAATGGAGTCGTTGGCAGATGAGACATATCCGTTTTTGGTCTCAACATTTTTCCCGTTCTCTTCCACTTTTCGGAGTTGCAGAATCCTCTTGATGCGGTTTCCACAATTGTCGTATGTGAATTTCACGGTGTTTTGTGCATAGACGGAATATGATGAAAGCAATCCTCCTAGCAGCAATAGCAGTATAAGCGTTCTTTTTCTCATGGCGTCCTCACTTTCCTTTTAGTTCCTCGATGGTTTGTTTGAGCGTCTCGATTTCTTCCTGCTGTTTCAAGGTGTAGAGCGTCAGTTCTTCGATTTTCTTCAACAGGATGCTTTGCATTTCTGCCATGTTATAGCCTTCTGTCAACACTTCCGTTTCAGATGGTATCTCTGGAAGATGTCCGAACTCGTTGATGTAGCGTTTCAAATCGCTTAATGACAATAATTTGTAATCCTTGGCAAAGACATTATCGTACCACTCATCAACGTTTTTGATGAAAACTTCGTTGGTAATAATGCCGCCATTGACTGCGAGGGCATAGGTATCGCTTTCATTGGCAATGTTGATACCTACTTTGCCCATAAGCGTTATGTTGGCGGATTGTAAATTCATAGTGTTATCTCCAGCCGTGATGCTCATGTCGCCATTGTTATCCACCTCAATCCCATGTCCTTCGTCACGCAACCTGATGAAAGTGCTGTTGTTTTCCAAGTCTTTAGGCTCCAAGAAAACCCCAGCGTCTTCTCCTTCGTCCGACCGTATATGCAGCTTCGCCGCAATTTCGGGGACGGGCACATCACCGATGGCCACCTTGCCGGTGCGGTCGAAAATGAGGTTGCCATTGGGATAGTCGTTGGGCGAAGGGCCGACGGTTAGGGTGGGCTTGGTGCTATTGAAACCGATAATCAAACATTTGTTGTATGAGTTTTCCAAAAACAAATTCGGATTAGAATACGATCCGAGCATTCCACTTCCTATGGCCATGCTACCCGAAGGACCTGTAACTTTTACTAAATGACCAATGCCGACGCCTCGCAAGCCTAGTACTTTTACGTTGCTGCCTATAGCAAACGATACATTTGCTGCAATTTTATTGCATGAACCTAAAGCAATGGATGCTCCACCCGGATAGAGTATTGTGTCGTTTTCACCGACAGCAAGTGAATTATTGCCTTCAAGGTAGTTGCCTGTGCCTATGGCATTGCTATGATAGGTATTCCCTGTTTGTGTAAGAGTGTTGTTCTCACCGATATTCAAGTTGCTGCCAGGAACGACTTGGGCTTTGATGTTGAAACTAAACACCAAAGCGATTGTTGTAATCAGTATGGCTTTTATGGTTTTCATAATTTTAATAATTTATTGTTATTCATTCTTTTATAAACTTACCGCTTGTCAATTCACAATTCCCAGAGACTACTTTGTATACATATAAGCCAGCCTCAAGATTGTGAATATTGAGCGTGATGAGGTTGCCTGATTTCCCAACCATACCGTCAAGGCACTTAACACCTTTGGCGTCATAGATTTGGATTTGGGATTCCTCGCTGAAAGCATTTTCAACAGCAATGTTGATGATACCTCTTGAGGGATTGGGGTACACTGAACTGATTGATTCAATTGGTTTTTCATTCACAACATCCCAAGTAATTTCAATATCCTCTCGGCGGAATTTCATGAGTTCTGCTTTGAAAAAAGGATTGCCTTGATAAAATGTGCCATTTTGAGAATAAATAGGGACAAGACAACCTCCATCTGAAAAAGCCAAAGGAGGTCCAGGATTGTACAAAACATCGTCTTCTCGAATGACTTTTCTACCAAGCAAATTTAAATGATTGTCAACAAGAATTACATTAGTTTGGAATGCATTTAAACTCCACATTTGATTGTTGCAATATGTAAAAGCGAAAATGGTAGAATCATTGATATAGGCGGTGCTTGTACCATTTGGAGCCGAAGCGCAAGAATCATAAGGGGGAAGATTAAGCTCCGCATGAATGTTCAAGGCTGAATCTAGCAAGTACAGTGAGTGATAAGTAAAAGATTCACGCTGATGGAGATATTTTTCCGTGTCAAATAACAAATACTGATTATCTAACCACTTGCCTTCGCAAGTTATTTCAGAAATGTTATCAGTATTTGAAGATAAATCACCTTGAATATGAATGAAGTCCTGCTTTGCAATGATATTCAATTCCTCATCTACAACATAGATTCCTGGTATTCCGGAATTTGGTGGGAAGTATCCTCCTCCAACAACAACCATCAAGTTGTTGGAATGTGGCTCATAGCAGATTTCCTCAACATTAGAACCATAGGCGATTTCAGGAGGATTGTCAACCATGTTGATGATGTCGCCTTCTTCGTCAAATTCGTAAAACCTTATAACACTCAGACCATAACGAGAATTGTCTTTAAGTGCGGCAGCTAACAACGAAGAACTTCTCCTTGTGAAAATGGATTTCATACAATACCCTATGGAATTGACGAAGCCATCAAAAATATCGTCGTCTACACAGTATGTCCTTGATGATATGTCTTCGAGCTGGTCATTAAACACATTCACTTTGAGATACCTTTGGAGGCCACTATTAAGACTATCGTCGCATATTCCAAATGCCATGTAGTTTCCATTATTGAGTTCTATCGCACTATAATATACCAGTTTCTTTCCTGGCAAATGAATTCTACGATAGATGTATTCTCCATTTTCGGCAATTTTCACAACATAACCGTCATAATTGATCGTTCCTATGCCCAAAGCAAAATCGCCGTCATCGACAGGCACGAGGTCTTGGATGGAGCCTCTCGAGATTTCCTCTAAATGGATGCTCCATTCTTGTGCGTTTGCGGCAGGTAATATAGCCAACAAAACAATTATAACGAATCCTTTTTTCATAGAGATGACGATGTTATCGTAAGTACTCTTTAATAATTGTATTATGTCCGACGATTTCTCTGCGGCCATATATGGCTTCTGTTGTGTGGTAAATTACCGGCTCATTCATGGAATTCATACCCTGTCCGTCATTAATGCGAATTTTAGAAATGACATGACCCGAAGGAACATTATTACAGGGCAAATCTTCTAACACAAGATACCTTTCTGCAAAATAAAGGTAATTCATCATGTTGGCATCTAACTGATAGTCCGCTAATGTTGGGTTTTCCTTGTAAAACTCGCAATAACGAGGTTCAATCTCAGAAAATCCAGAATAGGGATACATATGATGATTGCCTGGTTCAGTAGTTTTAGTCACAGTATATGTATAGATATACTCGTAGTTTGCCGGTGCTTTTGGCACTAACCAATAATTCAACACTCCAGCCAATGTATCGGCGGCATCCTTTTGATCCCCGTAATTGCCTTGACTGCTTCCCCCATCTTCACCATACCACCACGAAACGCCAGGCGGGAACGGCCCATTCTGCGGCGGTGTGGGTGGTGTAGGCGGTATGCCTTTCACACTTCCTTGAATAGAATGCAATTTGATGGCTTGCTGATTGCCGTGTTGTTCGCCAGCCTCCACGTCCAGAATGAGAAATTGCTTGTTGTCAAGTTCGATGCCTTGATAAATGTTGCGTACCACTTCATACATCTGCCCATAAAACACGGTCAGGTCGGTGAGGAGTACGGTGTTGTCGGAGCCTACGGGCAAGTAAAGCACGGTGTCGGCGGTCTCGGTGCGGCCATACGACAGCTCGGGGTAGGAGTAGGTGAGGTTAAACAAGGCTTCGATGTTCCAAATGGCTTCGTCGAGGGTGACGGATTCGCCGTCCTTAACGTCAGGGTTGGTCTTGTAGTAGTCCACTTGCTGCTTGAAGTTCATAATGCGGGCAAGCGTGGCCTCGCCTTGTGATGTATCTATTGTGGTTTGTTCTTTTTTGCAGGAAACCGTTGTAATCGCCATACTGGCAACTAACAAGATGACGAGAAGCAGATAAAGTCTTTTCATGATATTATTGGTTTTTTAAGGTGTTATATACCAAAATGTTTAGTTATTCCTGACATCGCCTTCGGCGCAACCATTGGCATTGCTCAGCATGATGCTGTAACCATTGTTTGTCGTGTTGGAAATGGGAATGATCACCATCTGTTGCACGGAGGTGTTGACGGTAGTGCCGTAGATTTGCTGGCCGTTTTCGTTGTAGATGAAAATGTCGACATTGCCGCAGCTTTGCTTGAATTCAATGTAAATGGCATCTTTGCTGGCACCTGCATTGATGGCGTTGGGGCCAACACTATACATCAACTCTCCCCGTAAGTCGATTTTCTCCAAAATACCAGGCTGGTCGGTAATTGTTGTATAAGAAGGAGTAGTTTCAATTGTTACAGCTTTGGCGGTTGAAACGCAAAGACCAAGGGCGCAGAAAGCGATTAGAAGTGTGTGTTTGATTTTCATGACATTTTGTTTTTAGGATGAAACAATCATAGTTTTGGACTTGTTTTTAAGCAAGCCAAAAGTATGTTTAGAAAAAAGCAGTAAGAATCCCATTACGAATTATTTCCAATGAAATAATTCATAATGTACTGTGTATAAACAAGTTGTAAAAATTTAGATTACGAACTATTTTATGTAGAATTACGAACGTTTGTCGCCTTTTTCGCGCTGTTCTTCTTCGTGTGCTTGCATTTTTTTCCTTGCCCCGTTGCGCCATTTGTCCACCATGTGAACACTCTTGTTGAACAAAAGTGCTTCTTCGTCGCGCGGCACGTTGAAATACGATAGAATGAAATCCTTTTGTTCCATCTCCGTGAGTTCCGGATACTGGACCGCCAGGTTCTTCCTGACGCCAGGATATAATGTGTCGAATATTTTCATCTGAGCTTCCCAATGGTCTTTATTGCCAAAGACAGCGGTATTGAGTGCCGACAAGCAAATGGTGTCGCCTTTGTTGCCAAGATAGATTTCAAGTTTTCGCATGACCGAAGCGTCCTTGTTCAGCGCGTCCGATAGTTG
>JAEEGL017273888.1_pt1 | contig 15070 bp, 17 predicted proteins | sample 9134231 | NCBI WGS metagenome assembly JAEEGL01 (sample SAMN16246548, study PRJNA631951) | gut metagenome | biome: gut microbiome; feature: rumen; material: fiber-attached | host: Bos | place: Iran: Karaj | collected 2018-10 | reverse complement strand
CTTTTGCCCCAATTCTGCCACACTTTCGCCACATTTAGGGTGTATAATGGGGGTGAGGAGTGCCCTGTCTGAAAATTCTGAAAATTCTGAGAAATGTCTGACAATTGAATATATCTAGGGCACAGATGGGTTTGTTGTCTGAATATTCTGACAATTTACTCCTTACTGCTATGCGCTCATAACAGCGGGTCAATGTTGGTTAACCAACAGGGGAAACCGCGCGGGGACGTGGGCAAGTGGTTAACCAACTACATATTTTATAAGAAGGAGACAAAACATTATGGAAAACACAAAGAATCTTTTTGAACAGGCGGAGCAGATAACAGCATTGACCGAGACAAGCGGAACAGGAATCGTCACGTCTTTCGTAGAAATTCCCGTAGAGACAAAGGACGAAAGAACAGGTGAAAAGGTGATTGTTATGCGCAAATTGCGCAATGAACTCGCGGTTAACGCGATGGTGTCCATCGAACAGTTACTCTTTATTGCAGGTAAATCAACTAAAGGACTTGTGTTAGGTATGGCTAAACTTACAAAGGCGCACGCTGAATCAATCGGACTCAAGTCCGTTAAGACTTTACTTCATAACAAGTTTGGCAAGGAGTTAGACGTTAACACGATAGACAAGTACAGGCGTATCGGTTTACTTTTTGCCGCCGATCGCAAAGACCCCAATAATTATGAATGGCGTGACGGAATAGACCCCGACGTTTCAGTCTCTAACCTTGATGCGGTTATGACCCTGTTCGACCTTAAAGGTAAAAAGATAAACCTTGAGGCTTGCACTGATGCTGAACTTGATGCGCTCTATGAGGATTTTTACGGACAGTATATCGTTCTTGATAAGATACACTTACTTGCCACTCAAAAGACCTTGAAAGAAGAAGTTAAGGAAATACTCAATCCGTCTATTGATGGTTATGCTATCGAAAAGGACATTGACGAAAACAGCGAAGGCAACAACAGCGAAGGCGACAACAGCGAAGGCGACAACAGCGAAGGCGACAACGGCGACAACGTACAGGAATCCGCGCTTAACGCTATCATGATTTTACAGACCTTATTCAAGGAGAACAAGGACGCACAGAAGGCACTCAAGAAACTTGCTGACCTTGTGGATACTTTGAAATAATCCACAAAATGTGAAGTTTGGTCAATCGTGAAGTTGGTTGACCAACTTCACTTTTACGAACATATGAACATTCGCTCATATGAACACTTGATAATAGTCTGACAATTCGTGCAATTCAAACTATTCTGACTTGAGTGAATTGTCAGACAACTTTATTACTCTATCACTTCATCGCGGTGAAGTGCTACAACGTTAATGTGTGAAATTGTCAGACAATTCAACGAATTGTCTGAATTTTCAGACGACTCTAAAAAGTCGCCTTTCACAACTTACTTGGTTAACCAACAAGTAAAATTTATATCCATCAAACTTTGGAGTTAGATAACTCGTTCGTGCATTTGAGCACATATTTTGTGATGTGAATATTTTACTTGGTTAACCAACAACCAATGACAGGGGGTTATTAAAAACACAGCCCCGAATTTAATTTTGGGTCGCGACCTATGCGAGAAATGGAGAAAAACCATGGCAAAGTTTTCATTCAACAGCTTCAACAAGGAAAGATTATTCACATTTGACGTAGCAGCTATCGATGCAGCGCATCCGCAGACTCCCAAACAGCGTGCGAAGCATGATGATCGTTACACGAATCTCGAAGAGCTTTACAAGGAGAACGGTGCTGATAAGATCTATCAGATTAAGGCGTTCTATATCAACAACAAGACCAGTTTCGAGAACAGCCACGGAGAGAAGAAGGCTCCCGTTGTTGCACTCGCTGACATCTATGTGAACGCTCCTGTTCATCAGCTCGATGTTATCGAGGATATGATGAATGACCCGAGTGCTGTCAAGGCAATCAATGATGGATATGCTGGATTCTATATCGATACATACACCGATAAGTACAGCACAACCCGCTACAAGATGATTTTCTGCGATGTTGATCCTTCAGACTTCAGTGACCTTGAAGAAGGCGAAATCGACCAGTAATCTTGGTTAACCAACTACAGGGGTGTCAATTTTGGCACCCCTATTTTAAAGAAAGGAGTAGTAGATGATACGAAAAGACGCATCGCCTACCGTTAAACGTAGGTTAAAATATAATTCTGTTTGTCCGCTCTGTGGCAATAAGATAGGCGAATATGAGGATTTCCAGTTCTTAACTTATCCTGTGCGTTCCGCAGTATATTATGCCTTCTTTCACACACAGTGCTTACAGCAGGCGAAGTCAATTTCTTTCGAGAAAGGAGATAGAAATGGCGAAGAAGTCAAAGCAATCTAAAAAAAGAGTTTCTCTTAATCCTTTGCGAGAGCAATTACGGGTGTTGGTTAACCAAGCTAATCGTAGAGTAGAAGCCATAGTTGAAAATGGACTTCAATCTCGTGCTCTCAATGAAGCCGCTAGAACGTTTAAAAAGATGCGTTCTAGAACAGATGATAGTGAACTATTTAAAGCTGATCTTAAAACTAGAAAGCAGATTAATAGAGAGTTTGCTAGAGTTCATGCATTTCTTAATGACTATACCAGCACTATCACAGGGGCTCATAATTTTGAGACCGACTTGGGAAGACTCTCAGGGGCATTTGGTCGAAAATGGTACAATGGTGCTGAAGATCCTAGTTTTTACGATACTTCGAGAATTGATAGTGAACTTGCCAAAAAGACATTTGATATCTATCGTAGGGTTGTTGAATCAGCAGGTGGCTGGGAAAGAGCAATTGGCATTTTTACAGGAAAAGAGTCTCTTGTTGGATTCGGTTCTGAAACTTTGATCAATGCAATCTATGATATGGTTGAAAATGAGATGAAAGACGAGGACATCTTTGTTACAGCTCGTGATATGATCGAAGAAGGATTAGAAGCTTATCGTGAAATGGCAAGAAAGCAAGTTTCAGATTATGATTATGGTATAGTTTTTGACGATCCTGAAACAGAAAGCCGTCGTGATTTTTATTTTTGGAGACGCAATAGAAGGCGGGGGTTATAAATGTGGAAAGGTTATAGTAACTATGACCATTACTACTTGGTTGACCAACTTGAAGATTGGATGAATGAAATTATAGAGAGTGAGCCTGAATTGACAACTTATGGAAAACAAAAGTTGTGGAACATTCCAGCATCATTTGATATTGAAACTTCTTCTTACAAGAATCATGGGGTTAAGAAAGCAACCATGTATATATGGTCATTATCTATTAACGGAAGTACAGTAGTTGGTCGCACATGGTTGGAATTTATTGATACTATTGAATATGTCGAGCACTGTATGCATACTGATACAAATACTCTAATTATTTACGTGCATAACCTAGGGTATGAATTTCAATGGATGCGTAAATGGTTTGATTGGGAAGAAGTATTTGCATTAAAAGAACGTAGACCAGTTCACGCGACATTACCAGAGGGTATAGAATTTAAGTGCTCATACTTACTTTCTAATTATGCGCTTTCATATATCGGCGAAAATCTCATCAAGAAATATTTAGTAACAAAAGATGTAGGTGCTGTAGACTATTCAATCATCAGGCATTCAAAGACTCCATTAACCGAGACTGATATTTGGTATAATGTGCATGATAATCAGGTTGTAACATCATATATTCAAGAGAAAATAGAAAATGAAGGGGGTATTGATAAAATCCCCTTGACTAATACGGGATATGTTAGACAGTATTGTCGAGATTTCTGTTTTACTCAGATGAAAAAAGATGAAAAACTTGTTAAAAAGTTACGTGCTAGATATCATGAGCGCATGGATAGTCTCCGTATAACATCAGAATGCGAGTACGATCAACTTCATCAAGCATTTGGTGGTGGATTTACTCATGCTAGTCCATTGCATTCAGGAGAAGTGCGTGATAATGTAGGTTCTGCTGACTTGGCAAGTTCTTATCCAGCTGTTATGGTAATGAAAAAGTTTCCTATGGGTAGGGGTACTTTCATCGGCAAGTGTGATGCAGAAGATATAGCTTGGTTAACCAACAACAATTGGTGTGCACTATTTACAATCAAATTATATGATGTTACACCAAAGTTCTTGTATGAACATTATGTATCAGTATCTCATTGTCAAGAGTTATCTCATGATGCTGTAGTTAACAATGGAAGAGTGGCATCAGCATCAGTGATGCAGCTAACTGTAACTGAGCAGGACTGGGATATTATTCAAAAATGTTATGACTTTGATGAAAAAAGATCTGAGTTTCATAATTTGCGAATATATCCTGCTGATTATTTACCTAGACCATTTATTCTTTCGATTCTTCATCTTTTTGCGAATAAAACTTCATTAAAAGGTATAGAGGGTAAAGAAACTGAATACATGGTTTCAAAAAATATGATCAATGCATCATATGGCATGTCAGTTACATCTATAATTCGTGATTTATATGAGTACTCAAATACAGCTGATTGGTTAACCAACAAGGCAAATGTTCAAGAGCAATTATCAAAGTATAACAATTCATACAATCGCTTTTTATTCTATGGTTGGGGCGTTTGGGTAACAGCTCATGCTAGACACAATCTTTGGGAAGCAATTTTTGAATTCGGTAAAGATTATATCTATGCAGATACTGATAGTATCAAGGGACTCAACTTTGCAGATCATGAATTGTTTTTCACCTTATACAATTTGCGTATCAAAATGCAACTTAAAGCTATGTGTAAGTATTGGAAAATAGATTTTGATTTGTGCCAGCCAAAGACAAAGTCTGGAACTCCGAAACTTATAGGAGTTTGGGAAATTGAGGAATCCTATCGTCATTTTAAGACCATAGGGGCTAAACGATACATCTATGAATATGAAGATGGTAAAATGAACTTTACTGTTTCAGGAGTTAATAAAAAGTACGGTATGCCTTACTTATTACGTACATATTCTAATCCTGATTATGCAGAACTTTATCGTTTAGCATACAATCCGACATATCTTGAAAAGGAAGAATCTAAGCAAGCTTGGCAAGAATTAATAGAACTACATGAAAGTGGTGTTATCAAATATGATGATATATTCGCTGCGTTTAATGAGGGGTTATATTTTCCAGCAGATGCTACAGGAAAACAAACTTTAACATATATTGATGAACCTATCATCGATGTGTGCACTGACTATCTTGGTAATAAATGCAGCATATATGAGCTTTCATGCGTTCACATGGAACCACAATCATACTTCATGTCACAGACATTGGAATATACAAGATTCTTAAAAGGTTTCAAAGATGCATCATTGTAGTTGGTTAACCAACAAGGAGGGTAATATGACTAGAAAAGAATTTGACAAATGGTTTAAGAAACAGAAGATCGGTGATAAACTTGTACGTATTAGATACAAGTATAATCATGAGAAAGAATGGTCTTACAGTAATGAACTTCTGTTATTAGGTGGAGATCTTGAATATTTTTGGGCTAATGATTGGGATGAGGGATATGATAGGGTTGAAATTCTTGGTTGTTTGGATGTGACAGATATTCCTATTCCTACATTTTCAGAGTTAGAAGAGTTACAGAATAATGCGGCTAAGGAATTGGCAGAAAGTATAGGAAAAGTATTGTTTGAAAAAAGAAAAGATGTTACAAATAATACTTATAAGTGGGGTAGGAGGTAATCATGGAGATAATGTATGAAATACCAAGAAAATTAAGATTTGAGGACATTGATATAGGCGGTTGCTTCGAATCTATAAAAGGCTTAGCATGTATGAGAATTCAAAATTGCTATAAAGCAACAAATATTAATGATCTTAGAAATGCTGTTGAACTTGAAAGTGGGGAATTAGTATATTTTTATCCCGGCGATACTGTTACAGTGCTTGATGTTACCGCTAATGTTAGAAGGGAGTTGTTTACATGTTAAAAACTACACCATTTAAGGAATACTGTTGTAAGAACTGTGAACTTTCGGTTCATATAGGGGGTCATTATATCTGTACTAAATATGGAATGAGCGTCGACCCTGAGGAAGATGTATGCGCAAATATTGAGAGGAGGTTCACTTATGCGGATCAGAATAAAACTGTCGTTCATAATTCGGAAGTGGTTGTCAAGAAATTTTAAGTATCGCTGCCGTCACATATGTGCCTTATGTGTCTACAAAGATCAGTGTGACTCATTCGAATACTTCAAAGATGAATGGCTTATCAATCATCTCTAATTAAAAACCCCGTTGGTTAACCAACGGGGTATCTTTATGTCCCTTTTTGACAGAAAATGAGATAGTTTCTAACCAGTTCACCAACATCATTGTCCTGATAGTAAACCTGTTCATCTTTAAAGAAATGATATACCTTTCTAGAAACCTTATTATCACTTTTCATAATATTACGAATGTGATTAGGTCTAGGGTCATATTCCAGTGAGTAAACCAGATCAACATCAGGGTGTCTTATCTCGCCAGTCTTTCGATGTATGAACGTAAAGCAGCAATCTTCCAGTTCCACCACCTCAGCCTGAAGAATCTGATCATTAAACACTATGAAATACTTAAAGATAACATCTTCAGTCTTATACTCTCTAGGCAAATGTGGGTACAAATCCAATTCCCATGCGCCGCCAGTGATCATCTGCAAACTAGGATTATCAAAAGCAAAATATACTTCTGATTTTCTACCCTCAATATTGTGGTCGGGGGTTCTTTCAACAGCTACTTTTAGCTTACTATCGCCATAACTGTAAATATCTATCTTACCACTTTCCATATCTTCGACGTGCTTTAATCCCATCTCTTGGAAGTACGGACAGTATTTATTTACAGTATTACCTAACATGTAAATCTTTACATTATTTCTCTGACGGATAATAGTACTTAATACATTCATAAATAGTACAAATTCGTCAGGTAAATAACCAATTCGACTTATAAACTCATCGAATATTACAGTGGTAATCATGGGATAGCTTGTTGACTTATCGTGTTCCATTTGTGCCAACGAGAAAGCATAGCAGAACGGGGTACTATCAGAAACTAACCGATCATCTTCTTCATCACGTTTTGCGAAATACCATCGATCACTGTAGAACTTTACTGTATCCCATTTACCGTCAGTTGCTTTACTTATCTCATTATTAGCAATCAAAGCATCGAACATTGTAGCGCCACGTTTACCTTTGAAGTCTTCTCGATATCTTCTTAAATACGCGGTCTGCTCTCCACTCTCGGCATACTTATATACAGCTTTCTTCAAAACGCTATATGTTTTACCATTACTACGTTTACCAAAGATAACATTATAATGAGCATTGAATTTGTCGATATGACTCACATCATAATACTCACCTTTGACACTATCTTCATGACGTATATCGGGTGCATTTTTTTCCTTAACCATTTAATCACCTCTCCGTTGGTCAACCAACTACTTTAAGCATCTAAGTCTACCGTAACTTGTCCACTTATCGGCATCAATCGGTCTTTCAACAACTCCGAAATCTCTGCCAGCAGCCTCGATAACTCCATATTTCTTAGAGTAAATCCCAACATGAACCATCTTACCATTCTGACTCTTGAAACAGAGATCTCCACCTTTCAGTTCATCTTTCTGTATGGCATAGCACAACTCATTGTAAATCTTATTAGCTGTATAATCACCCTTAATCAATCCCATCTGCTGAAGACACCAAACAACTAATCCAGAGCAATCGAAGTATTTAGCTAGTGCCATATTAAACAGCTTAACCAACTTACTAACCAGTGCTAAAACTCTACCAGCATTTTCCTGTGAGGTCTCTTTCTTAACAATGGTCTCGGGGAGGGTCTTTAAAACACTCTCCCCTTGACCACCCCACAGATAACAGCTGTGATTCTCTACTTCCTTATGAGCCAGCTCAACAAACTGTTTCTGTTTAGTCATATTATTCACCATCCATTTTATCTACTAATTTCTGAACCACCAGAGTATTGTTATCAATACTCTTTCGTAACTCAGCAATTTCCTCTTTGTGTTGCAGATCCTTTTTATATACATACCAGAACATACAACCGCAAACCGCTATAGGGAAGAACCCATTCCCCAATACTTGTACCAAAGCATTAACTCCGTCCATATTAACCTCCCGCTACAATAAGATAATAGCTATCTGTACCAAAAACAGTATCTTCATTGTTTTTCTTGAATGTTTTATACTCAACAATTTCTCTCTGTTCAGTATAGAAAACACCGTCATTAATATAGAAATTCATTTTACCATCTTCACAAGTTCTTTTAACAAGAGCCTCAGAGTTTCCAATTCCGTCTGCATATGTAGACAGTACATCAACTTCTAACTCAAGCATCCAGATATGAGTCTGGATTACATGGGGTTTCATGAAGTACTTTCTACCAAAATCTGCGATCTCACAATAGTTATATGCAGACAAATTTAGATCAGTCTGAATGGTGATCTGAGGGTGTAACAAATTTTGCTGATCTTTAAAAGTGCCTTCAAGCGTTACATCAGCATCAGCAAAACTTTTAATAACTCGATTTGCTTCACTGAGATTTTTTCTCAAAACCATAGTTATCATAAAATTACCCCCTTTCTAAGCCAATCCATAATCAACTCGCGTTCCTCTTCAGTACAGCTTATTCCCTCAACGTGAGCATCTACAACCTCAGTATAACCACTGAATTCATTAAGCAGCCCAGTCTTATAAGACTGATAGCCAGTAAACTTCTGTTGGTCAACCAACATGGGCTTATTAGGCATTCTTCTTATCAGATAGGGTGTCTTAAAGCAAAGACTTGCAGCGTCACCAGACAAGTTACCACCACGATAAACATCAGGTTTCATAGCATTTATTATACCAGCGCTAGCCGCAACAGCGCCAAAAGGAGCTGCAGCACCGCCAGTTGCTAATGTGCCAATCAATCCAGCTGTAGCCATTGCAAATCCCTGCATAAGACTTCTATGAGTCTCTCCTGTAAGGGGTATCTGATAACCAATCTTACCACTAAACTGATACTTGACTCTACCATTAATTTTTACAAAGCAAACAAGAATACCAGTCATAAGATCCATATTGTACTCAAGTTTGATAGTGCAACCCATTGTACTAGGTATGCTACCATCTTTATTTAATGGCATCATTAAGTCATCAGCGTCAAGAGCCTGAACTCCAATTCCGGGGAGATAGATGTTAAACTTAGTATAGGGACTAAAATCAAGATATGAATCCCATCTCGGTCCTATGGTAAGTTCACCCATGTCAATAGTGACAAATCTATCAACTACATATTCAACACTTTGTAAGTCAGTATCGTCACTAACAACTCTTCCGACTTTAAATGCCTTAACCGGAAGATTTACTCCCTTGTATGGTAACACATATAAGGCAATAATATTATCAGCAAAGTTATTGAAATACTTTTTAAAATTATCAATAACACCATCTGACCATAAAAACGCTGCAATGTCTTGTAACTGATTATCTGTCGGACAATAAATTGTAAACAAGCCGCTACTAGTAGCATCTAAATTAGGCGGGGTTATATTTACAATATCATCCTGATTACCATCATAACCGCTAGGATTACCACCATTGTCTTCACTACCAGTGTCATACGGATTATCAGGATTGCCCTCACCTGAATCTCTTGCCATTAACCATAGATACATAGCAGTCATCTGATTATCTGTAAGAGTCATTGCATGGTGAGCATATTTATAAGCCGAATTCTGAGGCATATAAAATATCGGATAAAAATATGCAACCTGATTCTCTTCATCATACAACCAACTTAAATAATAATTTCTTACAGTAACTCCCGGATCCGTTCCAGTATAAATTATTTCATCAGTTATAGTAGCAAATGGTGTATCATCAAGAGGAACATAAAACTTAAATGTAAATTCTTTTACATTTGGTTGACCAACAACATTATTTACAGTAAGTGTTAATCTGCATTGTCCACTCCATGCAACTGTTATTTCATCGCCAATAGAAGCATTAATGAAATAATTCCAAATAGAGCTTTCTTGTGAAATACTTGAAAAATCTGATTCAGAAAACGGTGCAAACGCTGAAACATCATCAGGTATTGAATTTTGATTTAACATAGTAAGATTAGCTCTATATTGCCCATTATTACCTCTGATATAATTCCAAGCAGCCCAATTGTAAGTTGGCTGAATACTACCATTTATCATTAAAGGAGCTGAGTTATTATACCAACCACTAACATGTTGATCTCGTACTTTTGCATAAAATATCTCATGCGTACCATTTATTCCTTGCCAAAAACCTAAAGCAAGTGGCTCATAATTATCACTAGTGGTACTTTTTTGCCCCCAACATAAAGTAAAATATCTAGTAGTTCCAGCATCGGAATATATAGGTGTCCATACATCTCCCCATATTTTTTCATCATTTGCATTATATCCAGCGTAATACCAGCTTTCATATGTGGAGCTTCTACTAGTACATATAGCTGTAATATAGCACCCATTCGAGAACGTAAATACTCGATGCTCGGCTATAGGCTCGACACCCATTGTTATAGTAAAAAATACACTACCATAAACAACCAAACTTGCATTTCTAGTTTCAATCTGAGATACATCTATGGTAAAATCTCCGATTAAACTTGTTAATGCAAATTGATTACCATTATTATCGAGCGCTATAACACCACTCTTAAACGATACAGTCGCCATACTTCTCCTTTCTATCAAAATAGAGGGAGTTGGTTAACCAACTCCCTCATCGATGGAACAAGACTCAGAAGTTATCAAGACTTCTTTGCTGTACTCTTTGTAGCCGATCTGTTACCATCGTCAACAACACTATTATTGTTAGCGTTGGTAGGCTCACCGAGAGTGAATACAACAATGTTTTCATTGAAGTCATTGAAGTAACCTGCATCAAACTTGTACCAGTTGTTAGTGAACTCAGCCTTAGGGTTCCAGTTCGTAGTAACTCTACGATCCAGATTGCTGACACCGAGTGCATCGCGATCAAATGCGATACCAACAACGTTATGTACCGTAGTGGGATTATTGCTACCACTGGGAGTAACAATGATCTTAGACGTATCATCCCAGCCAAATGTGGTGCCAGATCCCTGCCAGAAAGGAACTTCCTCGGCTTTAGGCAGCTTAACGAATTCATTGTGATAAGTATCACCATAGAGATAAGCTTCCGCAGCTGCGGTAAAGTCACTATGCAGGATCAGGTGTAACCTATCAGCAGGTGTATGACGATACTTACCGCCAGTATTGAACAGGGTGCTGAGCTTCTTCATACGAGCAACAACCCTCTTCATCTGCATCGCAGCCCAACGAGTGAACTCAGGCTTAACCAGAGCATTCTCAGGATTAACAGTGCTGTCACCTGTAGCGGTTACATACGCTGTTACAAGATCATAATACTGAACGGGGTTGGTCAGCTTATTATTATACACCGTGGCAATCGCATTAGCGATAGTTAACTGAACAAGCGAATCCATCTTAACGGTCATACCGTTGGAAATCGCAGTCTCGATCATTGCGAAGAATGCCTGCAGCTGAGCGCTATTGCTAAAAGCACTCTTAACCTGTCTTCTAGCGAACGACATTTCGATGTCGAATGTTCTTCTCTCAGAGTAGAACTTCGCGCTGACAGTAGGCTTGTGAAATACGTTGGGATCATAGCTCTGACCATCAACGAGATTCCAGCTGTCATTATCTTCAGCCTCAGGAAGACCCTCGTACTGAATCTTCTCAAGGATTGCACCGTACTCCCAGCTGTCCATCATGACCGAGGGAGTTCCTCCGGTATAAGGTCTGTTAACGAAAACAACCTTACCGATGTGATCAATTAAATTCCTTGTGAAATTATCGATCAACTTATCATTGTCAAGCACCTCAGCGCCTGTCTCAACAACCTGATTAAGATCAAGATTCTCAACCGCCTCAGTACCAGTTACTTCTGCTGTTGTCTTATTTACAATACTTGCGATCTGTGTAACTTCCATAAATTAAGCTCCCTTCTGTTGGTTAACCAACTAAACTAACAACCGTGCACTTATCAGCACTTGTGATGTTCACACTGTAAATGCTGCAAGTAGCAACGATCAAATCAGCACTCCACTGCTGCAGAAATACAGGAAGAGGAGTTAACGGGGCATCGCTATTGGCACCCCAAACAATGTTGCTCGCAAGTACAAATGTACCGTCCTCACAGGCTTTCTTAGCCTTTTTGAACAAACCAGTAATAGTCTGTTCCTGATTATCAGTCATATCAAGACCGCCGCAATCAATGATCTGATATCCACCAGTAAACTTTCTCATATGAACCTCCTTTTCAATCGTCTTGGTTGACCAACTGCCATTCAGTAGCATTCAAATAGACAGGAAGAGTACAGAATTCCTTAACATCATTAAGAATCTCCTGCATATAATTCCACTTCCAAAGATTAATCTCTTCCAATATCTGTTTCTGACTTGTGAGATTACCAATGTTACCGAAGTGCCGCCCAGAGCGATCTCTTGCTGTACTACTTGTTTCACTACTACTTCCACTCTTGGTCGTGCTATCACTACCACCGTGAGTGGTCTGGTCTGTAGTCGTCCGTGTGCCAGTGTTGAGGACAGTGTCGCTAACACTCTTTTCACTAGCCGTTGTCTCAGTTCCTTCATCTGTTGTTGTAACAGTACCGGAATCATCAGTTGCATCCGTCCTAGTGCCAGTATTAAGAACAGTGTCCGAACCCGACATAGCATTAGCCTGTGTGCCAGTATCAGCAACAGTGCCAGTTTCTGTACGGGTATTTGTATTGCTACCACTAGATCCATCAGTACCAACGGGCTGCGATGAATTAAATGCGTACAGTGTGTTCGCATTTGAATTACTACCAGTATCGCCAGTAGTTAAATTCTTCGTTTCCGTAAGATTATCAGTCCTAGTGTTAGTTCTACCATAAGTTGTCTGCTCTGACAAATTATCAGTTCTTAACGTGGATCTCTCCAAGTTTCTAGTCTCTGTTTTTGTCAGATCATCAGTACGAGTAACTTCTGCTTCCTCACTAACCGATCTAGCCTGAGAAAGATTATCAGTTCTCAATGTCGTGCTGCTTTCAGTTTTACCATACGAGGTGCTCTCACTTCCACTCGTAGTAACTTCGCTCTCACCATCTTCGCTTGATGTATCTTCCCACTCGTCAAGGTAGTTATGTATCGGGTCATACTCGATATCATAAATCTCACCTAACTTGTCCCACTTCTCTTTATACATCTCAACGATGACAGTTGCCAACTGTGTCAGCTCAGTATCACTAAGAACCTCACCATACTCGTCCTGCAACATCTCCACAATGGGAGAAGGATTTCTTTTTCCGTAATTAGCGATAAACATCATATCCAGCGAGTTCTTAGTAACTTCAGCTCTGAACGTATACTGCATATGATTGAAGATTCCATTACTTATCGGAAATATCTTCTTTATCGTCTGTGCTTTCTGAAAGTTCGGAAGTGTCATCAATCTCACCTCCCTCCTCAGGTTGGTTAACCAACTCGTCAAGCATCTCAGTCAATTCCTCATCTACAGACAAGTCATTAATATTTTCAACATTAGTCTCATCTGTAACATCATCAGACTTCTCAGTCTTCCCAACATAATCAGTCTTCCCAGTGTCATTCAGCCCCTGATTTGACTCATCCATGACACCACTCTGACTCTTCTCAGACTCATCCTCGCCCTTTTCAGGCTCATTTCCGCCGGCATCGTTGAGGTTGTCAGTTGGTTGACCAACAAAAGGTGCAGGCTGAGGTGTAACAATTGACTGCAATGTAGCAAGATCTTCGATACGGTTTTCAAGCCAAGCACTTGAGAACTCTACTTCGATATTTGTGCCGAACATTTTGTTAACTTTTGCTAAATCTTCCCTACGAGTTTTAAGCATGTTGTCGCAGAGAGGTAATAAAGCATCTGCATCAAGAGTTGACTCGCCTTTGCCAATTGCTTCACGTTTCATGTTGTAGTTAGCGGCAAGACCAATTTCGTTGTAGAATGAACCTTTGAGATACTGCTGGTACTCGATGAACTGGGTCAGGTATGAGCCGTTATTTGAAGGCGGTGACTGCATTTCTACACCTTCATGGAATGAGGATTCACCGATAACACCAAGTTCGCCTTTCTCAATTGACTTGAGGTATTCGAGTGAAGCTGCCCGTTCTTTGTCAGTTTTAGCGGTAAGAAGAGCGATAATTCTTAACATTACATCTGCGGTGCGTAATGTAAGAACATTCTCAGCCATTAAGTAAGCATAACGAGCAAGTAAAGGGTGAAGTCCCTGCCATTCGGTATCATTACGGATCAAAACACCTGTTGGTTCACCAACTTCGTTCAGGTTTGACTTGAATACAGGAACGTTTGCTGTAAACAGTTCGCCGCCTTTACGAATATGAGGATTGGAGATTATGAATTCAGTAGGACGATAGTAGACATCCATCGGTCCACCTAAGTTCCCATAAAAAACATAAAGTTCTCCCTCAACTTCTGTAATACAAGCGATACCATTTTCAAACAGGTAACGATCAAGAATCTCATGAGGAATAGTATCCGGAAGATTCTTATACTGGAACATACGTAACATACGAGTGAGTAAGTATCTGTAATAGGCTTTAGCAGACATCTTTTTGTCCTTTACATACTTCTCAAAGTCTGTAACGATTTCCAAATGCTTATATCCAGCCATTTTCTCTCCTTTCTTTAAAATTTGTAGAACAAGAATGCTTTTAGGGTGGTGTTGGTTAACCAAGTATCATGGGGTGTGGGAAGAGGTTGGTTAACCAACACCGAACAGGGGAAATTGGAAATGGTAACCACCGGCAAGGAGACAAAAGTACCCAAGAAAAAGACCGTTGGTTGACCAACAGGGATCATACGCGTAGACATAGTTGGTCAACCAAGTAGTCCCAGCGCGTAGACCCCCTTTCATTATAGCATATGGAAATTTGTTTGTCAAGAGGAAATTTGGGGAAAATGTAAGAAATGTTGCACAAAATGAATGAGTGTATTTGTGCAACTTGTACAAACCAGG
>JAEEGL015637831.1_pt1 | contig 15070 bp, 31 predicted proteins | sample 9134231 | NCBI WGS metagenome assembly JAEEGL01 (sample SAMN16246548, study PRJNA631951) | gut metagenome | biome: gut microbiome; feature: rumen; material: fiber-attached | host: Bos | place: Iran: Karaj | collected 2018-10 | reverse complement strand
TCAGCAGTTTCCTCATAAAGGTCTGATGATTCTGTTTTTGAATCTTTATTAAGTTTTAATTTTTCTGTTATATAGTTATTTATCTTTTTCATGTTTATCATATAATACTATTAATTCATAATCTTTATGTTTTAAATAAAGCCCCCATTCACTTCCATAAAGTGCTATATTATCTATTCCTGATTCATATAACAATATATTATCTAATTTTGAATAATCATGGCTACCATTAATAATCCATCTCATTAAATCAAAATTGTCGACATCATCTTTAGTTAAGAAAGATTTTTCACCTTTAAATATATCTTGGTTTAATTTACCATCCCATTTAATTGAGATTGCATTTATAAACTTATAAAGTCCCCTTTCATTTACATGTACTACAATATCCTTTATATGATATTTATCCATATATTCAGCTATTGCATCAATTAATCCTTCATCTTTTAATTTTAAAAGATTAACAAGTATTTTACCATTTTCAGGTAAATCTTTATTGTCCTTTATATCTTTATTAAGTTTTAGCTTTTCAATTATATATTTATTTAAATTAATCATATACAATATTTATCTATAATTTCTGTTATTTCTTCATCACTTAAATCTATTAGTTCTTCTTTTGCTTTTTTAGGATTTTTTACAAAATCTTTAATATATAAAAACATAGATTTATCCTGATATCTTTCAGGTATTCCCTTTATAGTTACCCTATCTGGTTTAATATTCTTTAAAACAGTTAATGATCCTACCCATCCATATGGATTTTCTTGCTTACTTTTAGCTATTCTATAAGCATTATCATTTAAATATATTTCTTCACTTAAAAAATTAGTATCAATATAAAAGAAGTTCCAAACATAATCAACTTCATTTTTTATATCTTTATTAATTTTAAGTTTTTCTATTATATATGTATCTATCTTTCTCATATATAAAAATAAAGAATCCCGATTTAGGATTCTTTATTGTAAAAGCACAAAATCATCATTTTCTATATCGCCATCCCAAAATTGTGTGATAAAATCTTCTTTATTTTCAAACCTTTCATTTAACTTATAAACATCTACCTCTACATCATATGGAATTGTTTTATAATCTTTAGCTTCAAGCAACCATCCTTCATCTATATTACAAAAAGGACTTCCATCCGATGTTTGCCAAGCGTCTTTAAAATGTTTTTTTAACCAATCATGTGCATCATTATTAAACGGTACTATAAACCTGTAATTATCTAAATCTCTCATAGTTCAAAATAACCTATATTTGGATCATTCATCAAGGCTTCTTTACGTGCTTTCATTTCTTCCATTTTTGTTTCATAGATATCATTCAACACCCAAGAAGCATCTCTTTGAAAATTATATAATTCTCTTAATATCGATTCATAAATTTCATGTTCAGAAAGATATTGACAATCATATAAATCAATAAAGAAAACCGTACCGCCTTCCATCATATTCTGCCACATATAATTTGAATCAAGCCATTCAGAATGTATTATACCTTTATATGGACATACTATAAATGAATCACATCCAGTACGTTTAACCAAATCTTCCGGTGCAGATAAAAATGGATGATATCCATCATCAAATTCATCAGAATAATCAACCATCTTTACTTCTTTAGCAAAATATTTTGCAATAGCATCAAAATCACTGTTCAATACCGGTTCATCTTCATATAAAAAATCTAAATATGAATTCTCATAATCTTTTTCTGAAAGATTAGAAAGATATGCTGTTTTTTCCTTTAATTTTTCAATTATTTCTTTCATAATAAAAAGTTATATATTATATTATAATATAGAAAAAGAGAACCGAAAGGTTCTCTTTAAATTAATCTTCATTAAAAATCTTCAATATTAATGTTTAATATTATAATAATCCCTGATAAAGTTAAACATCTGTTTCATTGTTTTTCCTTCAATAGGGAAACGTTCTTCTTTAGGCATGCAAGAATTCTTTGCAAATTCCATATTAACGGCATCAATATACAAAGTAAAGTTACCGTCATCACCCATATAGAATTCTTCCCATTCAGATTCCTTTCCTTTAAACATGATGTTTTTGACATCTAATTGTTCGATTGCAAGGTTATCAAAAGAAACTACTTTAAATTCCCTTGGAAGCTCATTCAAGTGTTCTTTCAAAAACTCCATATTCGCCCTTATTTGAGCCGAAAACTTTTCCTTATAGGAAATACCTCTTTGAAGGTTTTTGTAGCCCAGAATGAGGATTTTGATACCTTTATTGGACAAATTTTCAATATCTTTCGGAGACAAAATACCGGCAATGGTATGAATCACCAAATTAGGAAAATCTTTAACTGCTTCAATGAATTTTTCATCAGCAGAATTATACAAAGAAACTCCGATCCCATAAACCATTTTATATTTTGTAAGCATCTTCAAGTAATCAAGATGTTTCATAAACTGATTCTGATGAACAGTAATATTCACAATAATATGTCGGTCCTGCATTTTAAGCAAGAATATATCAAGATCTGGAATATCCAAATCATTGCCGTTCAATGCAAGTTCAGTATATGGTTCCAACCGAAGCATCCATGGCTGCGCAAATGTTCCATTAGATTGCATAAGATGTGCATGTCTGCCTTCCTTGGTACAACCTTCATAACAGAACGGACATCCCTGTGAGCACTTATCTGTAATTTTTACATCAGCATTTTCGGGAAATTCAGGAATGAATTCATCTTCCTCAGTTTGACGGACTTTAGTACCGTCGCTGAAAATCGTTACATTATAATTACCGTTTTTATATGTTCCAAGAATTTTCATATTTATTTATCTTTTACGTCTTTAATTAATGTTTCAATTGCTTCAATATCTTCTTCAGATATATAATGACTTGCTCCGCCCCAGAATTCGTACCATAAACCTATTGAATGTTCAAGTTGTTCTATTGCTTGTTCTTTAGTCATAATTAAATAAATTCATAATGTATTGTTACTTTTACTATATCACAAGAAAGAAGGTCGTCATCCCAATGCATATTTTGACTATATGGAAATCTATACTTACGAGTCTTAAGAATTTCCTCAAGATCTTCTTTTCTAATTTTTACAAATTCTCCTTTCTTAACATAATAGCTGCTTTCAGTTGCAACAGCATAATATTTATATTTATCTTTAATATTCATATTAACACACTTTCTTGTAAACGCCAGTTACATAAAAGTTACCATTAGTAGGAATCCAATTTTCAATATAGTTGCTTTCAACAGGCTTACCGCCGTCAGGAGTAACAGCAACAGTAATATGAGAATGCTCATTATTGGTAATAAAATCAACACCGGCCGCAATAGCCCTGTCTGAAATACCGATAGAAATAATTCTCATATTTCCAGTCAAACCAAGGAACGGTTCAACCCCATCCGCAAACTTCTGATCTTCAGGAGTGCCATTATTGAAAACAAGAGTCATATGATCACAATAAACCTTCCAATCTTCTGGAAACTCACGATCATTCTCAGCAAACCAATTCTTTACATAATTAAAAAGAGCTTGCTTAGTCTTATCTGAAAGAAATATACCATAATAAACCCAATTAGTATTCTTCATTTCTTCTTTCTTTTTAAATAACTTTTTTATACACATATAATATAGTATGATATATTTATAATTCAAATAATTCCATTCCTAAAAATGAATTAAACATTTTAAAGAATTCAGAATTTTCAATATATGTTTTAAACTTTCTTTCTTTTTCAAGATCCCGGATTGCTTTTTCGCGTTCATCTTCATTCATATTACAGAATTCCTGCAAACGATGAATCCAATCCTCATACTGTTCTATTTTTTCTTGAAGCTCATTAACCTTATTATTCAATGCCTTTGCTTCATCACACTTTTGCATATAATCACACCAAAGTTTAGAATACCTGTCTCTTTGATATTCTCTTTCCTGATTATATTGCTTAGCTAGCTTATTCCTAAGATTTGCTTCAATCTGTTTCTTTGTTTCTTTCATTACCAAGAAATTTTTAAATACTCACATTTTTTAGTTTCATCAAAATAAGTATAGGCCTTAAATCCTTTGCTTTTATAATGTTCCATAAGTGCTGAAACACAAAATTTAAGCCTATCATTCATCTCAATATAAGTACACCCGAAACCTGATTTTGCATCAAGTTCAATCAGGCAATTGATTTTATCAATAAAATATGTAATAAGAGTACGGTTATCACCATATCCCTGATACATTTTAGCAATATCAGCAGTAATATTCATTTTAAAATTCTACTTCTTCATTATTTCTTCGATACTCCTCAAAATAATCAAACTCGGCAAGGGCAACCTTTACACGTTCAATCATCATAAGGATTGCATCCTCCATAGTAGGTGCATCGATAATTTCAAAGATATCCGTCTTGTGCCAGTTATGAACACAATTTTTGCATTCAGGTTCTACAACAAAACAAAACATCTTTTCATCATCAGGACCAAAACGATACCCGATAACCCACTTGTTCCAAGCGGTTACACCGGCATAAAAAAATCGATTATCAATTCTCTTAGGAAGCTGATTAAAAATACTTTCCATAATTTTTTTTATTTAGTTATTAATAATTATTCACTGCAATGCAACTTATAATCATAAGTCATATCATCGTTATAAGCAAGCATACCGCTCTTCGATGTCATGCAAACCCATTCAAAAATGTCAAAATGGGTACCATGATAAATAGTTTTCTCTGCATCACGGTTTTTTTTGACATTCCATGAAGGAACTCTTATAATAAGTTTCCTATTTTTCTCAATCACAGTTACGGAAATATCTCCAAGAGAAAAATTGTTATTCTCAAGGAAATCACTAATAGCTACGCATCCACTGAAACCTGCTTCATTTTCAAACTTTGCAGTAACATCATCAAGCTTAATCATAATATTTGTTTTTTAACTTTACATCAATAATATAGAAACAAAAATGAGAAATTCAAAGAATTTCTCATTTATTTTTAATCTCTACCGACATATCCCCAAGCTATCAAATGTTCTCCGCCAGGTGTTGTAAATTCTTTAGACCAATCTTCATACTCATTAATTTCCCAATAAGTATCATAATCTACAAAATAATCACTCCAATCAAGTTCATTATATCTAATTTCATCATAAAAATCAGATTTACCAATTGCATCAAATGCTTCATATAAATTTTCACATTCTTTATATACATCTAATACTTTAGTTACTTCAGCTGGAGTTAAATCTTCAAAATCATTAAATAATTTTGCAAATTCCTGAATATTATATTCAATAGCTTCTTTCTTAGGAAGATATTCACCAGGTTTACCATCAGATTTCCAATCATATGTATCTGAATTTTCCTTATACCAAAGTTTACCGGATCTGAATCCGTCATAATTATCCATTGTAGTAATTGCACATGAATGTACTGAACTTGAATTAGTTTCAAATACTCCTCTTCTAATAGATGTTTTCATAATATTAATTATTTGTAGTTGTCGGTGCGGTTCTAAACATTAAAGAAGTTAAGACAAGTAAACCGCATGCCTGCCAAAACGTTAAAGTACAAAGACCAAAAATCATCGGCATAAGCCAATTCCAAAGAAGCATAAATGGCCATGCTGCCAATAAACAAAATAACAATACACCAAGAATTAATCCAAGTGCAGCAACTAAAACTTTTTCGCCAATTTTAGAACTCATAATAATTATTATATTAAATTAATGTGTCAGCAATATTATGTTTCATACCTTCGGCGATCTGATATACCATAGCCGCACCAAGAACTTCTGAAGGATGTGTTTTAGGAGTCATACCTTTAGAAATATATGGTGTACAATTTAATTTCTCGCCGACAAAATCATATATTATTCTAGAAACGATATCAAGAGAATTATATTCCTCTTCAGTTAAACGACCGATAGATGTTTTTCTATTAATTTCTTTCATTATATCATAAATATTTTTATAATATAATATAGAAACTTAATCTAAATTTTATCATCAGGCCATAAGATAATACCCCATCCCAATGCTATAAATAAACAAAGTCCGATTAGAATCCAAACCATTTATATATAAAAAGTATTTATAATAAATAATAAAAAAGAGAAACCTAAATATTTAGATTTCTCTTTACATATTCTTTAAAAAATTAATTAATCTTCAGCAGATCCTTCACCTGTTTCAGGTTCTGCAAGTGTTCCGTTAGGTTCAAAAAGATTATCGGTAATTTGCTTCTTTGTATCAAAGATATTATCTTCATCAACAATATGCTTTGAAACAATTCCTTCAGGAGTAATATGTTCAATATAATACTTCCAACCTGAAGTTGAATCCCATCTCTCAATTCTACTTATGGTACCTTCGTAGAACTTAGGCTCTCTGAAATTTTCAAAAAACCAAATCTTTTCGCCACCGTCATACTTTGATTGTATATTCATATTACGTAATATTAAATAAATTTATTTATCTTTACTTGTATAATAATAAAAATTATATATTAATTTTTATCAATTTCCTTTTAAATATTTCCATTCAGTATCTGTAGGAATATCAAAATGTTTCCAATCTGATGCTTCATAATATCCATCTTTAAAACATTCATTTTCTGCATCCCAATATTCTTTTTCTAATGCTTCATCTACTGCATCTTCATCATCAATATACCATTCATTATCATTCCAAGTAGTAATTCTTGAAGCATCATTAAAAAGAAATCTGATTAGACGATCTTCATTGAATACCAAATCATCAACAAAATCAAGTTCAGGACAATGATCAATATAACCACCACTTGAAGGTTCACTATAACTAGGATTAAAATCTTCCTCAAACCTTATATTCCACCCATCATCATCCATTCCAAAATTTACAAGAGCGGTCCTGATAGCTTCCCTTCTTTTAATATATTCAGGATTTTCAGTATCAAGAACAATATATCCTTCTTTTATACATTTACCCCCTTTACCATATTTTGCCGGTACATATTCTTTGATAAAATTATGTACGATAACTGTCCAAAGATAAGAAGCCTTATCTTTCATATCACAATAAATAGTATGACTCCAGCCAAATTCTCCGGTAACAAATTCTATTTGCAACCAATCCGGACTACTGATATTTGGTTTTTTACTGGTTACAGTAATAGCATGCATACTACTACTGTTTGTTTCAAAAATACTTTTCCTGATTTGTTTTTTCATATATTATATTATTTAAGTATACAATATAATATAGTAATTATTTTTTATTTTCCCACTTAATAAATGTTATATCAAATGAAGGGTCCCCGTCAGATACTATTATTCTTACATATTTATTATCAGTATCTATATGTAAATTTAAATGATGATGACGTAATTTATGAGCATCTTCTAATGACATTCCATAAGAAACTGGATTATAACCTTTTACTTTTTTAAAAACATCATTATATAAATCTTTTCTAGGTAATACATTATAATCAAATGGTTCTAATATTTCAATTAAAGAATCTATAGAATATCCTTCACCTACAGCACAATATATTTCTAACTCTTTAATAGAATTAATACCAACTTCAGTTTCCCATTTATCTAATGTATCTTTATATTTATCAAACTCTTTTTTATATGAAGGATCATCTGGTAAAACAGAATTAATAATATCTAATATTAATTGAACAGAAGATACTTCTTCTTTTGTATTTTTATTTAATTTAAGTTTTTCGATTATATAATTATTTAATTCTTTCATTATTTAATTAATCTATTATATATAAAAATAAAAAAGGACTTTTATAAAAAGTCCTTAATTTATATTCAACCTATCTAGTTCAGCTGCTATAAAAGCACCGGCTTTCTTAAGATTTTCTACATATCCTTCATCTCTATAATATCGCATCATAAATGGCCAATCATCAGTTTCTTGATATTTATCTTCATATAATGCTTTCTTAAGATAAGTTAATGCTCCTAAAAGCAATTCTTTTTCAGTATATTGAGCATCATGATATGCCGTATACTTATATTTTCCTATTTGTTTTTCCCTTTCTTCAGTAATTTGTTTTATACCTGTTTTCATTTTCTTAGTAATCATAATTTTATATTTTAACCATCTCTTTCCCAAAATGTTTCATTATCTACTGGAATTTCATCTTCATAGGGACAACCACCATAGCTATCTTCATAGCAATCCCACCATGAATCAGGATTGAAAAGGAAATTAATCAATCTATCTTCATCTTCTTTCTTATCTTTTTCACCAAATACTTGATCAAGAATGAATAAACCTTCACCTTCATATTCACAATGTCTATAAAGATTTTCATCCATAGATATATCTAAAGTAATACCGATTTTATTTAAAGTAGATTTAAGAAAATCCATCCTATGAATAAAATCACCGATATTACAATTATATCCTATAGAAGAATTCCATAAAGCGTTTAATTTATATATCATATTATTTCTTTTCATCTTCCATCTTGTTTCATCTTTTACATATTCTTGTGATGGAATAGAAATAATTTTACCAATATAATCTTTAACATACATATCTGTATTTTTATTACAAATAGTTAATGTATGCATTGTTGATGAATTTGTTTCAAAACAGTTCTGTCTAATTTGTATTTTCATAATTAATCGTATGTATATCCGTAATAACCAAAAATTGTTTCATCATAATTATCATATTCAAATGAATCCCATCCGCTATAAACATGATTAATCATATAAATATATTCATCATATGAAATATAAATATATGGTAAATAATCTTTTATAAAGTAAGCACTTAAATGTTTAAATGTTTTTGATTCTTTATATTGATCCGTGATATGTTCATAACCAGTTTTTGATGATAAAAATTTTAAATTATAATTATAAACATATTCTTCATCTTCACTGAATACCGGCGTATTACTTTCAAACCTGAAATACCCTTCACCATTTTTAAATAAATTATATCGTTCTGTTAAAACAATATAAAGATTCATATCTTGACTAACACTTAATGAATCTTCACTGCTTGAACTTGTTTCAAATAATCCTTGTCTGATTTGTGTTTTCATAATTTCATCCTTATATTTCCTGATTCAATATCAAAATCAGTTAATGTATCTTTAATTTTTAATTTATTTTCTAGGTCATAACAAAATTTAATGTATCTATCTTTATTCGAAGATAACTTAATATATTCATCATAAGTAAGATATTCAGCAAGATTTATCTTTTCTCCGTTTGAAGTTATATGATAATGCGGATGATTATACCAATAATATCTATCGTCTTTTATATCACTAACAGATTGATTAATTTTAGAATTTTTAGTATTTGATACTTTCATAGTATTACTTTTCTTACTACTTAAAAGCATAAATAGTAATTCTCCAAACATAAATAAAAGGCATAAAAAAAGAATAAGTCTAACCATATTAAATTACTTTTTTAATTAATATAGTTAAACTTATATTTTATATTCAAGTATTTATATTTTAATGTGTATTATCTATAAATAATATATCCCAAGCGTCTGTATCTATATAAAATACTTCATCTGTTACATAATATCCTATTCCATCTCGATTATCATTCCTACTGTGTAATACTGCAAATTTTTTAGGAAAACCATTTGTATTTGTATCTAATGGTATATTAAAAGAATTTTTTAATTTCGCAAAATCTAAAGTAGATAATAATTTAAATCTAGCAGTTCTTGGACTTTTAAAAAATTGTGCAAACATTTTATCAAGATAAACTTCTACTTCTTTTATGTTATTGGTATCTAACCACATTAATAAATGATTTATAATAGTATCATAATGATCACTATAATGGCCTTCTTTTAAAATAGTAGCAAAATGATTTAATGCTATTTTAGTATTTAAAGAAATTTTTTTTTGAATTTTATTGAGTAAATCATCAATATCATCCACTTTTGAATCCTTATTTAGTTTAAGTTTCTCTATTATATATGAATTTATTTCTTTCATATTTAGTATTATATTTTTCTAGAATACCATGATGGCGCTTTAAGTTTGCAATTAGAAAACATAAAAGTCATTTTTTTTAAATTTTCAGGTTCCCATGCATTTATATCAAAATCTATACTGGTACACCCAGCAAACATAGCTATTGCGCTTTCTAAGTTTTTAACATTCCAACTTTCAAGGCCCTTACCAGTAAATTTTGAACATCCGCTAAACATCCCGTCAGACAATTCCATTTTAGATACATCCCATAAAGATAAATCCATTTCAAGATTTTTACAAAAATGAAAAACGCCTTTCATGTTTTCCACATTACTTACATCCCATGTATCACAAGAAATACTTTTAATATTTTTACATTCATTAAACATATTTTCCATATTAATGACATTGCTTGTGTCCCAATTAGATACTTCAACTTCAGATAAATTATTACATCTTCTGAATAATTCAGACATATCAGTTATTTCAGATACATCTATATCATTAAGATTAAGCTTTCTTTTACTTTGGTAACTCTTTTCTTCAAGTATAGATATTAACTCTTCCTTTGTTTTAGGAAAATATTTATAATTACTTTTAAAATTTTTACTTAACTTTAATTTCTCTATTATATATGTATTTAATTGTTTCATAATCTATTATGTAATTTATCTAATATATAATCTATATCACCTTCTATAAGTAAATCATTCCAATCAATATTATCTGATTTATCAAAAATATTTTTTAAAACTGATTTATTCTTTTTTAATTTTGGTAATATATCTTTTGCTGTTTCGCTGTCTATATAACAAACATTTGCTGAAAAACTTCCAGAATCAATCCCACCTTTATATTCATGATAACCATTACTGTTTATAAATTTATCATGCTCATATGAATATCTATTAGGGTTTGAACTATTTTTTGTCTCTGTAAATCTGACTCTGCCTTTCTCATCATATTCATAAAAGTAATAATAATCAACCATAATTTTATCAATTCGTCTGTCGGTATAATTAATTACTCCTAATCTTACTATAAAATCTCTTTGTTCAAACTCATCGGGTTTTGAAGATTTATTAAGTTTTAATTTTTCAATTATATAATTATTTATTTTCTTCATAATCAAAAATTGAGATTATTTTACCTTCTTCTTTTAGTTTGTCTAAATAATCGATTATTTCCTTTGTACTTGCATGTTTGATATGTATTAATGTATTTATATTTTTAAAAACATCTCCATTATCAAAAGAATATGCATATCCATCTAAAAAGTATTCTTTTACTGCAAAATCCATAGCTGCGTTATAACTACCGAAATTACGTATGCCTATACTTTTACCTTTATCTTTACTAAATAGAATAAAGAAACTGTCATATTTTATTTTTTCATATTCAGAATTTTTATTCAATTTTAGTTTTTCAATTATATATGTATTAATTTTTCTCATAATAATACTATATATTTTGTATATTCCATCCAGAAGGAATTCCACTTACACCGGTTGGCCAATCATTCATTGAAGCTGCTTTAATAAAAGTACCCGATGCTGCAACACCATTTACCCAATTTTTAACGCATGCATCACCAGATAATGATGTTGCTAAACATTTTATATTATTAAGAACAGAACATCCTTGATACATACCTTCACATCCGCTCTGGCCAGATATATTTTCTGCTAAAATATCTATACCTTCAGGAAGTGAAGAACAATTATAAAACATTCTATAACAATCATAATATGTTATATAATTAAGTACAACATTTGGTTTATATTTTAATTTTCTACATCCGCTAAACATATTATCAAAATGCCTTGATCCACCACATTCTGTTGCTATATAAATATTTGCAGCATTTTCTAAATTAGTACAATTACTAAACATATTTCTTAATGCGCTTCCACAGTTATGTGAAAAAGTAATATGAAATTCTGGCGCCGTAGTTAAATTTGTACACCCGTAAAACATTTCTCTAAATGATGCATCAGCCTCATAAGTTGTAGTATATTCTCCTATTGATTTTACAGAACTTAATGACGTACAATTTTTAAACATTTTATAACACATATGATTACTTAATGTTTGTAAACATATTCTTGGCATTTTAGTTAAACTTGTACAATTTTCAAACATAGATTCATAACAATATGTAGAACCTTCTCAGGCGGGTAGTATAGCCGGTCCAGATATTAATGAAGTACATCCGCCAAACATATTTATATAAGAACGACTATTAACTGATAATGCAGGTAAATTTATTTCAGCAGATATTAAATTAGTGCACCCAGCAAACATACTATTATAATCATGTCCTTTTAAAGTTGTTGCAGGTAAAAGTAAATTATCAATATTTATCAATCCTATGCAATTTTTAAACATTGATGCAAAAGCATATTCAGAGCTAATTGTTAATAATTCATAAGATAAACTATTTATTAAACTCATTATATTGCCTTTAAGTAAAAATGTACAAGTAGAATCACTAAAATTACATCCCCCAATAGAATAGGCACAATATCCCCTGTTATTACCTCTGAATAAAATTCTTTGCCCTCTTAATACAGAAATATGAGTACCTTCTTCTGTAGGTATTAATTCTTCCCAATTTTCGCCATTGTTTATACTATATTCAATTGTTCTGCTTGTTGCGCTTGGATCTTTTTTATAAACTATATCGCCAGGAGAAAGTATTTCAAATGTTAATGGTATAGAATTAGAAGTATTACTATTATCTAATGAATACTTTATATTATAATTATTACGATTACCATATAAAGCAATATATGGATTAACTAACGTATTAGTAGCAATAGCTTCTTCTACAGTATCTATGGAATCATATATACAGGTATGTATTGGCATAATTATTTTATATTTTTTTAACTACAAAAGTATCTAATTGTAAAGTTAATTGTCTTTCAATATCAACATTTTTTTCTTTATTTGTAATTTCATGTAATAGTTTTGTTCTTATTTTATTATCATAAGAATCTTTAAAACAAATAAATTTACCTATATTTACATATAATTTTGTTAATTTATCATTTTTACCATTAGCAGCAATATATTCTTTATTATTTTGCTTACAAAATTCAATAAATTTTTCAAAAAAAGATTTTATAACAGCTAAATAGTTAATATCTAAATCTTGTTTCATATATTGATTTATTTGTAAATAATCTACATATATAGATTTTCTAAATAAATCAATATTATTTTCTATATCATCAAATATTTTTTCTTTATCAATTAAATATTCTAATTGTTTAATTAAAACAAAAGCAGATCCATTAAATCTTGCCTTATAAAGATCTTTAAAATCAGAAATACAGAAAACGCCTAAAATATTTTTTTTATAAATTATTTGATAATGTATATGATAGTCTGTTCCAAAATAACTTTTAAATTCTTCTTTATCTTTTAAATCAAGAAGTTTACCATTTTCATAATCATCTGAAAATATTAAATCGGCATTTTCATCAGCTGTAGATTCAATAAATTTCATTTCTTTATCTAAATGAGATTTCTCAATAAGACTTTCTAAAAAATATTCAAATAATGTTTTCATATATATTATAATCTTGATTATATATAAAAATAAAAAAAGAGATTCATAAAATGAACCTCTTTTGTGGAGCTGAGCGGGATCGAACCGCTGTCCGATAATACTACACCCAAACTTTCTACATGCTTAGTCTGATTTCAAATATCCAGTAAACATCTAACCAAACAAACTGTTTACTTTCTTAATCCTGAATCCAATTACCACTTTGTTTTAAACTACATCTTCATTGAAAAGAATAACAAAGAAAATCTTTTCGAAGATGATGACCTCTTTCACCTTGTGAAAGATTAGGATATTTTCATCTTATGAAAATTACGCAGCCATTCTGTATTCAAATTCGTCACTTATTGACCTTGAAAGTTCAGATTTAAGTGGTTTCCTTACAATCCACTGCATGCTTATTCTTCTGCTATATTACGTCAAAACCAAAATACAGCCCCATATAATAATATAGTTTATAAATCTAATTTATTCTTAATATTTTTTATAGAAGTATGTTTAAGTCCGGTTACATTTTTCCAAATTAAACTTGGTGATGATAAATATCTTTCAACAATTAAATTTGCATATTTTGAATCTTTATATTTATTCCTGCATAAATCATAAAAACTAATTTGACAATTATGATTTTCAATATATTCTATTATTTCTTCACAATATTCATGAGGAATAAGAACACCGTCTCTATTTGGATTAATATATGTCCATGTAAATATATAATCTTCTGATGGCTGAGTATAATCATAGTTAAAATGTAATTGTGTTGCTTGAGATGCATTACCAAATGAATATGCAGTTAAATAATTACATATATAATGGTTTTGCGTTTTCTTTTTAATTTCAACAACATCAATAGTTATAAAATTTGGATTGGAACGTTTTCTGTCTTTTACATATGTCATAAATAGACATTTATCCCCAATATTATATAAATCTTTTTCAGGAATAGACTCTTTATTAAGTTTTAATTTTTCTAATATATATTTATTTATTCTTTTCATTTTTCTTTCTTAATATTTCAGATATTTCATCACCTACCCAATGCCAACCAAATTCTTCACATTTTTTATCAAAATTTCCTTTATTAAGACTATATATACTATCAAAAAAAGTATCGATATCTCCTTCATTCCTTAATATAAAGGCAGTATGCCATGCTTTGTTTCTTTTAGAAATACCATCAGTGGCTTCTTCAACATTATCATATAATATATAATCAGGATTTTTACGATTCCAACTAAATATTACGATACATACTTCAGAATTTGTTTCCTTATTTAATTTAAGTTTTTCAACTATGTATATATTAATCTGCTTCATATGCATTAATTAAATCTGTTATAACTTTTCTATTTAAATCAGTAATACATGGACCTGTAATTGTTGTAAATCTTACTTCTTTATTCCAATATTTAAAATCTAATTTATCAATATTTTCAAAATATTTATTTGTAAGTATATCTAATGTCATTCTTTTGGTACTTTTATAAAGTTCTTTAAGAAATGGAACAGCATCATCTTTATTTAATATAATTGTTGTTTTCCATTTATC
>JAEEGL014194356.1_pt1 | contig 15070 bp, 9 predicted proteins | sample 9134231 | NCBI WGS metagenome assembly JAEEGL01 (sample SAMN16246548, study PRJNA631951) | gut metagenome | biome: gut microbiome; feature: rumen; material: fiber-attached | host: Bos | place: Iran: Karaj | collected 2018-10 | reverse complement strand
TCTTCGGCTTTCTTCGTGCAGGTTCCTGCACCATCAGCGACGCATTCACACTTGGCTGTATCCAGTTTCGTACCGGCAGCGCAATCCTCGGCTTTCTTCGTGCAGGTTCCTGCACCATCGGCGACGCATTCACATTTGGCTGTATCCAGTTTCGTACCGGCAGCGCAATCCTCGGCTTTCTTCGTGCAGGTCTCTCCGCCTTTTTCTGCGCATTTCTTGCCATCTGCATCACAGCCATTCTCACATGCTGTCTCATTGCCCCAGGCATTGCCGGCGCATGTCGAGAGCTTGCCGTTCTCGCACTTCGTCGCACCATCATCGCAGATTTTTGCACCGGTTTCGCCAGCTATGGCACATCCGGTACCATCCGCCTTGCAGCCATTGATACACTTTTCGCCGTTCACCCACTGACCGTTGGCACAAACGATCACCTGGCTGTTCTCACATTTCTTTTGATTTGCTGCACACGCATTGTTACCGGTCTGGCCGTTGCCACCGGTCTGGCCGTTGCCGCCGGTCTGGCCGTTGCCGCCGGTCTGGCCGTTGCCGCCGGTCTGGCCGTTGCCGCCGGTCTGGCCGTTGCCGCCGGTCTGGCCGTTGCCGCCGGTTTGAGTACTATTGTTGCCGGTATCCGTGCTGTCACCATCCTCATCACAACCGCAGAAACCGAGTGCCAAACAAGCGACCAGACATACTTTCCAAAAATGCTTACCCATATTCAAACTCCATAAGGGATTTTTTTTATAAAAGAGCCACCGCAGACGGGAGCTCGCTTCAGACGGGCCTCTTTAGCATATCGAATGTATATAATTCAAATTTTTATTAAAAAATAATAATCAAAACGACAAAAATTCAAACAAACCGATTTGGTAAAAAATATAATTAGCCATTTTTACATATTTATCGGTGCAAACAGACAAAAAAAAAGCTGGCGCGTATGTAATAGCGCCAGCCGCAAAGCCGTATTGCCCCCTCAGGGGCAATAGGCTGCGCACCCAGATGAATCAATTGGTTGATATCTTACTCAGCATCGCACCCGACACCCTCTTTGCATGCATCTTCACAGTGTTCTGCATCGATAAAGAGACCAAAAGTACCATCCTTCGTTTTGTCGCAGGAAGTATGCATCGCATAAATGCCATCATCCAACTCAACACATTTGATGGTTTCTTCAGTTCCTTCAGTACATGTTTGAACACAGTCGGCATAATTGTCTTCTTCACGAATCATGCATGTTAACTCATCCTCCGCACAGTCCAGTTTCTTGACGACACCTTTCGAGCAGAATTTGACGACATTGTTATCACATGTTTCCTCGTACTGTTTATCATCACATTTTTCGTAGGGAATACACCCCTTACCGCTTGCACAATCCTCTTCGCAGAACTCATAATCCGTGAACGCGGCGAATTTTCCGTCTGCGGTCTCTTCGCAAAGCGACTTGATGTAAATATTAATCCCCAGGAATGAAGAGCACTGATCCTTGGGTTCATCGCCCTCTTTGCATGCCTCTGCGCAGTTGGCTGTATTATTGGATTTGCGGATCTGGCAGGGAGCTTTCTCATCGCATGTACTGGCAGCGACGATACCGGACTCTTCATCACAGTAATAGGCGGAATTGGACTCACATTTTTCGACGTAATCGCTGACCTTGCATTCTTCGGGAGCTGTACAGCCGATGTCGTTTTTGCAAACACCCACGCAAGCGCTGGATTCGGCTGCGAAATATGCATAATTTCCGTCTGTGGTTTCCGCACAGGAATATACGGTTGAATAGACACCACCAAACAGATCTTCCTCGCATCTGATGATATCCGGATCACCGGCTTTACAGGATTCGACGCAATCGGCATACTGATCGGCTTTACGAACGCCGCATGATGCGCCACCTTCACATTCGATTCTGGTGACACCCTCACCATCCTCACAATAAACCACTTTATTGCCTTCGCAGGCCTCAGTATAGTTCGTTACGTAGCACAGGTCGCCATCCTCGCCGCCTTCAGTCACGACACCGTTGCATCCGGTGCCATCCGTGCAGCCATCCTTACAAATCAAATACTGTTCCGGGAACATGGCATAACCGCCATCGATCGTTTTTTCGCAGGTAAATACCGTCGAATATTCCGTACCATCGGTATCCTTGTCGCACAAAATGGTTGGTGCATCACCTTCCTGACATGCTGCACTGCAATAGCCAAAGGCATCTGCTGCACGGACGGCGCAGGGAGCATCCGCATCGCATTCCTGAGCGATGATGACTTCATTACCATCATCATCCTCATCGCAATACAGAACTTTGTTGTCCTTGCAGGATTCGACGTATTCATAATAATCGCACTTATCACCTTCATTGCCGCCGGTCGGTTTATAATCAATGCAATTCCCCATATTGCACCCGAATTCACAGGTCATCAGCTGCTTCCAGCCGTTGTCCACGCAGCTCTCATACACATTATTTGCACACCGTGTCGCTTCATTGGTGCATGTTTCTGTTACCTGCTTGCATGCATTATTTTCGCAGCCATTGGCACAGGGTTCCTCAGTGGTCGTGCCGTCTGCATTGCATTTCAGAAGAGTATTCTCGTCCTTGCAGCTGTCCGTGCAGCCTTCAACAACTTTGCATGCATTATTTTCGCAGCCATTGGCGCAGGCTTCCTCAGTGGTCGTGCCGTCTGCATTGCATTTCAGAAGGGTATTCTCATCCTTGCAGCTGTCGGTACACCCCGTCGTGGTCTTGCAGACATTGCCTTCGCAGCCATTGGCGCAAGGCGTGCCGGCATCCCAGTTGCCGCCGCTGCAGGTATAAGCCGTATTGTTCTCGCATTTCTGCTCGCCATCCGTGCATCCCGCAGCAGCCGGTTTGCAGGCGCCATTTTCACAGCCATTCGGACATGTTTCAGACTGTGCCTTGCCATTGACGCAGGTTTCGAGCAGATTGGCATCCAGGCAAATCGGTGTTTCGTGATTGCATGAAGGGATGACATTATTATTCGGAGCAGCCGGAGCACAGCTGGCAGTATTTCCGGTCCCATCTGCTGCTGCAGCGATTTTGCAATAATATCCCGCCTGACATTGCGTCACGATCAACGCACCGTTCTGGCATTCCATCAAATTCATGGTATCCAGGCATTCGGGCTTATATGTTGCAGCATCACACTGCAGATCATTATATTCTCCTTCAGAACATGCATTCAAACCAACAGACAGACCTGCGAGCAGGCTAACGACCAAAAGTTTACGGTTCATATTGACTCCCGGTACACACTCAAAAAAGTGTTCATTGACACACACAAAAAATGTTTCAAATTCAAAGGCCAAAACAGCCTGCGGCTCATTACCAGACCTCGCACCATTTTAACAAGTTTTTAAAGTAGAATTTTGTATTTTCTTATGAAAAGCAAACACCGGTTCCCGGTTGGATTCGTTTTCACCGCGTTCATGCCACAAAAAAAGCCCGCCGAATGGCGGGCTTCTTTGATTTCAGCGTTCAGGACGCTGTGAATGGATTAAGGATTACACTGCGGCATCTTTGCAAACGAGAGATTCGCCTTCCTGCATACAAACCTTGCCGGTATCGCACGCTTCGCCTGCGGTCTTGCCTGCGCAAAGATCAACAACGGCTTCTTTGCAAACGAGAGCTTCACCTTCTTTAATACAGACCTTGCCGGTATCGCATTCGTCGTTTTCGTTCTTGCCTGCGCAAAGATCAACAACGGCTTCTTTGCAAACGAGAGCTTCGCCTTCTTTAATGCAGACCTTGCCGGTATCGCATTCATCGTTTTCGTTCTTGCCTGCGCAAAGATCAACAACGGTTGCTTTGCAAATGAGAACTTCACCTTCTTTCGTGCAGACCATACCTTCACCGCACGCATCATTTTCTGCTTTCCCATCGCATGCTGCGAGAGCATTACAGGTATCCACGGCATTATTGGCGGCAGTCTGTTTTTCGGCAGTCATACCCCAACCTTCTGCGCATGCGCCCAGAACGGCATCAGCTTTGCTTTCCTTCTCAGCATCAGAATCAGTACTCGCGTAGACACTGTCAGAAATCATTGCAGCATCCACTGCTTCCATTTTTTCACTGACCTTTGCACAATCAGTAAGATCTTCTGCCGTAAGGGCAGCGACGGCTTCAACAGCAGTTTTGAGATTGGTCAGCTTGGTGCAATCAACTTCCACTGGAGCTTCTTTGCAAACGAGAGCTTCGCCTTCTTTAATGCAGACCTTGCCGGTATCGCATTCGTCGTTTTCGTTCTTGCCTGCGCAAAGATCAACTGCGGCTTCTTTGCAAACCAGAGCTTCGCCTTCCAGCGTGCAGACCTTGTCAGTATCGCAAGCATCGCCTGCGTTCTTGCCTTCGCAAGGATCTTCTTCAAGAGGCGCGATGCAGATCATTCTTTCTGCATCTTCGGGATCGACAGCACACTTGCTGCTTTCGCATTCTTCGTCGGCGGTGCAGACTTCACCTTCTTTCTTCAGCATGGAGGCTGCAGCGGTGCAGATCATTTTTTCTGAATCTTCGGGATCGGCAGCGCAGTTACCGCTTACGCAGTCGCCATTTTCAGCGCATGCTTGTCCATCCTCAAGTTTATCCATGCAGATCAGATCGGCATCATCAGCTTCGCTTGCTTTACGGCAGCGGTCGCTTACGCAGTCGCCGTTATCGAGGCAGATTGCCTCAGGATCGCTCTCGAGTTTGGCGCGGCAAACATTCACTTCGGTCACAGGATCTGTTTCGAGTTTCTCAACGACGCAGCGATCGCTCTGGCAATCATCGTCTTCGAGGCAGGCTTCTTCGGAATCATTGGCGAGTTTGTCAGCGCAGAGATGTTTCGTTTCTTCACCTTCGATGACAGTCGCGCAACGGCCGCTTGCGCATTCATCGGCAGCTTCGCAGGCTTCGCCGTTGGCTTTCTTTTCGACGGCGGCTTCGGCGCAGATCTTCTTTTCGGCATCATCGGGATCGGCGGCGCAGTTATCGCTTTCGCAGTCGCCGTTATCAAGGCACTCAGAACCGGCAGCGAGTTTGGCGCGGCAAATATTGACATCATTACCATCGGCATCTTTCTCTGCGGCGCAGCGATCGCTTACGCAGTCACCGTCATCGAGGCAGGCGGATTCATCGGCGAGTTTGTCGGCGCAAACGAGTTTCGTCGTTGCTCCTTCGCCATCACCTTCGGTAATTTCAGCGCAGCGGGCGCTCGTGCAATCGTTGTCATCGACGCAAACTTCATCGTTGGCGAGTTTGGCGCGGCAAACATTGACATCATTACCATCGGCGTCTTTTTCAGCAGCGCAGCGAGCACTTTCGCATTCATCATCGGCTTCGCAGGCTTCGCCATCGGCTTTCTTCTGGGCTTCAGCAGCGCCGCAAACCTTGGCACCTTCTTCGCCTTCGCATTTACCGCTTTCGCATTCTTCGTCGGCTTCGCAGGCTTCGCCTTCACCCTTCAGGCTCGAGGCAGCCGTACAAACCTTGGCACCTTCTTCACCAGCGCAGTTGTTGCTTTCGCATTCTTCGTTGGCTTCGCAGGCCTCACCGTCGGCTTTCTTGGAGGAAGCAGCCGTGCAAACCTTGGCACCTTCTTCACCAGCGCAGTTATTGCTTTCGCATTCATCGTTGGCCGTGCAGGCTTCGCCGTCAGCTTTCTTGGCAGGAGCAGGCTTGCATGCATTATTTTCGCAGCCATAGGCACAGCCAGAAACTTTCTCCTGACCATTTTCGCAGGTCACAAGGGCATCACCATTGCAAACAGGACCGTGATTACAGGCAGGCGTCTGATCTCCGCCGGCGGAAACGCATGCGGCCTCACCGGCAGTCGTCGAACCGTCGGGATTGGTCTGACCCTGACCAACCTGGCAATACATACCGGAGGCGCAGCTCTGAACCGTCAGAGTGCCATTGTTGCAGAACATAAAGTTGGCTGTATCCAGGCATTCCGCCTTATAGGTCGCAGGATCGCATTTCAGATCGTTGTAATCGCCCTCTGAACATGAGTTCAATCCAACAGCAAGACCAGCCAGCAAACAAATTTTCAACAGTTTATTATTCATTCGTAACTCCAAAAAAAAGCGGCCACGCGCCGCGTTTAACCCATAAAAGTACGAGCCACAACAAACCAATATTAGCAAACTATCCAAACAATATCAAATTTTCGATCTTCATAATTGAAATTATGTCGATTTTTTATTCAACATCTTCAGAACAGCTTGCTCACACTGCTTTGGCATGGCCTATTTGCTGCCTGCAAATACGGCCAGCATGGCGCCGGCTATTGGACGCGCCAATACGCCGACGCTCTTCATTCTGCATACTCGTCGTATCCCAGGCGAATGATGTCAATCGAACACTCTACCACACCTGCACGAATCATGTCAACCAAATATGCAGCTCCATACGACAAATCGATCACACGCCCGGAAGTAAAGGGCCCGCGGTCATTTATCCTCACGACAACGCTCTTCCCGTTCTCTTCATTCGTCACAAGAACTATCGATCCAAACGGAAGCTTGCGGTGCGCGGCTGTCATTCCATACATGTCAAAAACTTCCCCGCTCGCCGTCTTGTTGCCATTCAGTCCGGGACCGTACCAGGTCGCCTTGCCATCCAAATCGTACTTCCGGCTCGCAGAATGTTTCGGATAGCCGGCATCCGCCCAGTCGGAGTACGCTTCGTTGAGCTCCGGATCCCCATATATTCTCGATGGATCCCTTTCCTGCGAAACCTTTCCGCCTCCACCGGATGATCCGGCAGATACAACCTCTTTTGATCCCGATGAGGACGCACACCCGAACGTTCCCATACCCCAAAACATACAGGCTGCTGCAATCAGAATCCTTTTCATCCCACATTGCCATGCGGCGTATGCATTCGGCATCAGCCTGCAGTTCTTCAGTTCATGTTCTATCATTATATATATATTATCCATACAGATGTTCGCAGAACATCTCTGTCAAAACCAATACCCTTCTGCGTAATGTCTTCCCCCCCGGGAACTGCCGCATTGCTATTTTTCCCTTTCGCCCATTCAGGACGATTTTTGTGGAATCATATCAATATTTGCATGGGCCATGATTCTCAGGATGCGACGCCCCGATGGGGCGTGTCTGATTATATTCCCCCCGGGGTGCGCTGCGCTTACCGCGAGCCGTACATAGCCCAAAATAAAGGGCGGCTCTTTGAGTCGCCCTTTACGAAAATTTCAGGAATCTTCTCCTGCCATCATGATCGCAATATCTATCTGCTCCTGTGAAATAGCCCCCTCTCTCTTGATGACGGGTTCACCATCCACAAAATCAATCACAGTCGATGGTGTCGATTGCGGAATTTCCCCTGCACTGACAAAAATACCAACATGAGACATGAAATTCTTCTGAATCATCGCCGGACTCGAAGCGCCATTTTTCTTCTCGCGATTGGCACTCGAAACGAGCAGCGGCCTGTCGAGTTCCTTCAGAAGGCGAAGCAGCCACGGTTCCGAAGGCACGCGAACGCCGATCTTTCCTCCCGCTTTTGTCAGAGGACGAAGAATTGCCGCAGGAATGGTTTCTTCATTGGGCTCAAAACGTATGGTCAGCTCACCCGGCCACAACTTTTTGGCAAGTACCTTGGCCTTCGATGGAATGTTCGATGCGACCATTTTGAGCGCGGAATAATTCGAAATAAAAACAAGCGACGGGGCTTTGGCCGTTCTGTGCTTCGAAAACAGCAATGCATTCACAGCCTTTGGATTCGTCAGATCGGCAACAATTCTATAGCTCGAACGACACGGAATACAGACGATGCCCCCGGACTCAAGACAACTCTTCACATTAATGAACTCAGATCCACGCATCATTTCCTGCAATTCTATTGTGCGCATGAAAAACTCCTTTGATTGCAAACCATGCCACCCATTTCCCTGCTTTCGAATCACCCAAAAAGCATCTCCGCAACAGGTGTCCGCGCCTCAAAACGCAAACCACCCCACAATAGGGGACAAAGCGATTTCTTTTCTGTTATAAACAAAAAACGATCTTTTCTTCAATGAAGAATCAAGACCAATTCACTATACATGGAATAACGATTCTGAAGACCGCTTACTTCCGGGATTTCTCAATTTCGACAAAAAAACTTGCAAACCGAAACAAAATCAAAACCTTATGCCAATCATATCGCGCCCCATGGGGGCGCTTCAGCGATGACACCCCGCCGGATTGCTAATTGCTAATTCCCAACTCCCAAGTACAGACGTGTCGCGACACGTCTCTAACCCATATCCATTGAGCATTAAGCATTACGAATTACGTATTTCAAAAAGCTCCCAACCCCCAACTCACAACTCACAACTTTTCCAGGACACACAAATGAAACACCTGATTCTGCCGCTCGCAATTGCTTTACTTTCGTCGACGTCTGCCATGGCTGCTCCGGTGAGCAGCGGACTGACGGACAAGGGTGTCACCCGACCGCAAAATGAGGATAACTTTTTTATTGATAAGGCCCACGACGTCTATGTCGTCGCCGATGGCATGGGAGGTCATGCCGCCGGTGAAGTCGCCAGCCAGATAGCAGTCGATACCGTCCGGTATTATTCTGAGCATCCGATTTGGGGCGCGTTTGACACCATCTGGCCTTCGTCCCGGATTTCGCTGATGCTGGGAGCCTATTTTGCCGCCAACAATAATATCCTCACAGACTCCATTAATACCGCGGCACACAGAGGCATGGGAACAACCATGGTTTCTGTCATTCTGCGGGATGGGTATGCGGACGTCATCAATGTCGGCGATTCCAGAGCTTACCGAATCCGGAACGGCCAAATCACGCAGGTTTCGCACGATCACTCCCTGGTACAGGCATACATCGATCAGGGTATCCTCAAAACACCCGAAGAAATCGAGAACTTCCCCTATAAAAATGTCATCACTCAGGCGATGGGCACCTCGCCCAAAATCGTTCCGGACGTTTTTACTGAGCCGCAAAAATCCGGAGATATCTACCTGCTCTGCAGCGACGGGCTCTTCAACGAAGTCAAAGACGACGAAATACTGCGCATCATTATGTCGCATCCTGCCGACCTGGATGCCGCATCAAAAGAGCTCGTCGAAACGGCAAATGCCAATGGCGGACATGACAACATTACAGTCGTTCTCGTCCAACTTTGAATAATTGACCCACGCCGCTCATACTGTTATACATGTGGTTCCTGAGTGGGGGCTCACGATGAGGTATCATTTTGAAGTACAGTTTATTTTTCAGCACGGTTCTGTTCATCTTGGTTAATCCCGGCTTGCTCTGGGCACAGGATTCGTCTGGCGAAATCGAAGAAAAACTATACAATTTCGATGATATGCTCATCGATGGCTCGTTCCGGGATCCCCAGGGGATGTTCGAACGTGCCAGGTCTGAAGCTAAATTTGAAGGCGTATTAAAACTGGAGCGCAGCTTTATGAGCGAGCTCGAAAATAATGCGCAGGAATCATCGATGCGACCGTGATGGATGCATTGAAAATAAGGGAGTTGTTGAATGAAAATCATATGTAGTGGTTGTGGAGCCAACCATTGGCTGTCCGATATGCAGTTGTCCGATGGTGGGTGCAATGTCGTATGTCCTCACTGTTCGACCACGAATTTCGTGGATGCTTCAATGCTGGATCCCATGTCCCTTGAACCACGATGGTATTATGCAATCAACGAAGAATCAGTAGGCCCTCTCTCGACGCGGGATCTTGAGTTCAGTTTCCAGAATGGACAGATTACACTGGATTCATACGTCTGGTGCGATGGACTCTCTGACTGGATGCCATTGAGTGCTGTTCCTGAATTTGGTTATCTGCTCTCCCCGGTTCAGGGCGTCCCCTATGGCTCCGAAAGAACAAATATCGCCGCCGGAGCTTCCGCATTTCCAAGCTATCCTGCCCCCCAATTCGCAGGCAACGACGACGAAACGGCCGCCATCGATCTGGCCGGATTCAATGCCGCACAGGCACAGGCGCAGGCCCAGAACTCAAGCTACAGCCCATTTGACAGCAATTCCCCGGCCGGCATCGTCGGCATGGACGGAAGAGCTGCACGGGATGACGAACCTGTCTTCGATATGGGTATGTCTCAGCCACAGCCGGCCAACGCAGCCAATGATCTCGTCGGCGCACGCAGCGAAAACTCAGTTCTCTTCAGTCTGAGCAGTCTCCAGGCCGTCAGCGCATCCGCTCCCGTCAGTACTTCAACTCCGGCAACCGCAGGCGGTGGTGCAGGGCTCATTGACGTCAAGGCTCTCGCCTCTTCTACCCCTGCCCCCCGACGCCGAACCAACGAAGTTGTCGACAGCTTCGCCGGAAGCTCTGTCCCCATGGCTACAGTCCTTCCCCTCGGAACCAAAAAAGACAACACGACCCTCTACATCATCCTCGGTATCGCCGGTGCCCTCATCCTCGCACTCATTATCGTCGTTGCCATCGTCGCTACCAGCGGAGGTGACAATCAGAATAATGTCCCGCAGCAGGTTGCCGTCATCAATGAAAATGAAGCTCTCGCCAATGCAAGAAACAACCCCGGCATAGCTCCCACTGCAGTCGCCGATAACACCGATGTTGTCAACAAGGACAAGCAGGCCGAGGAAGAAAAGAAAGCCGAGGAAGAAAAGAAAGCTGAGGAAGAAAAGAAGGCCGAGGAAGAAAAGAAAGCCGAAGAAGAAAAGAAAGCTGAGGAAGAAAAGAAGGCCGAGGAAGAGAAGAAAGCCGAAGAAGAAAAACAGGCCGAAGAGAAGAAAGCCGAAGAAGATAATAAGAAGAGCGGCTCTGACAAAAAGTCGAACAAGAAAAAAGCTGATTCCAAGAAAGCTGAAGTAAAAGAAGCCCCGGCTCCTGAGCCCAAACCGGAACCGAAGCCTGAACCCAAGAAAACAGAACCCAAGAAGACAGAACCTGCAAAACCCGCTGCCGGTGGCGGCAGTGAAGGTCTCTCGAAAGGTGAAATCCAGACCACACTGCGCGGCGCTGGTGCTCAGATCCGTACATGCAGCCGCACATCCACGACAAAAGGTACGATGAAAGTTTCTTTCGTCATCAAGGGTGACGGACGCGTCAGTAATGCCAAGGTAACATCACCGGAATTCGCCAATACGCCGACTGCATCCTGCGTACTCAAAGTCGTCAATGGCGTCAAGTTCCGCGCAACCGGTACAGATGTTCCCATCAACAATTACCCGTTCCCCATCCAGTAAGCGTCGGGACAGGTCCTCATCCAAAGCGCATTTTCTTTTGAAAATGCGCTTTTTTTTGCTCGCATCAATACACACCAAAAGAAAAAAAGAAGCCGAAGACAATTGCCAATTGCCGATATGCCATATTTTTTGTAATCATTGTCAGCAGGCATACCCCCATTATCATATCCATTATGGCATTGAATTAGCGTATATCTTAAGAAGCTGGGGTATGCAGACCTCATTTTTGATCTGATTTATCAATAGTGTTAAAGAACCCGTAGAGAGCTTATCGAACGAGTTTTAAGAGACATCTGAAATGGATACTTCTTTCGAACCTGATTCATCCATCTATCCGAATGGCACACTCATCGCGGATCGCTACGAGATCACCTCGTTTCTTGCACAGGGTGGCATGGCACAGGTCTATATTGCGAGTCAGCAGCTCGTCGGAAATATCCACCGGGAGGTTGCACTCAAAATTCTCTTGCCGGCGTTCTCATTGAATCCGGACATCGTCATGCGCTTCTTCTACGAAGCCAAAGCCATCATCAGACTCAATCACCCCAACACCATTAAGCTTTATGATATGGGTGAAACCCCTGACCATCGTCTGTTTCTGGCAATGGAATTGCTCAAGGGCAAAGAACTCAGCGAGCGCATAAAGGACGAAAAACACCCGATTTCCCCTGAAGAGGCATTTTCCATTGCAAAGCAGGTCGCAGGAAGCCTTGCAGAAGCCCATCAGTACGGCATCATCCATCGTGATCTGAAACCAGATAATATTTTCATCACCGATCTGAACGTCGTCAAAGTCCTCGATTTCGGCATTGCAAAGCTCAAAGATGACAGTGAACAGTCACGCATTGAAAAAAAGCTGACCAAAGCCGGAACAGCCCCGGGTACTCCCGAATACATGAGTCCGGAACAGGCTCGCGGAAAGGAGCTCGACGCCCGCAGCGATCTCTATTCCCTCGGAGTCGTCATCTACGAAATGCTCTGCAAGCATCCCCCGTTCGAAGAACCGACGTCTCTCGGGACAATTCTGATGCACGTACAGGCGCCGCCTCCCCCGCTTCCCGACTACATTCCCAAACCCATGCGGGATTTCGTCATTAAGCGCCTGCTGGCAAAGAATCCAAATGATCGTCCCAAAGACGCGCAGGCTTTTATTAACGAAGTCGACGAACTTTTGCGCCCCACCGACCAGTTATACAAAGCACAGGCCGAAATTGAGCTGCTGCGAAACGAGCTCGCCCAAACCAAGCTGGAACTTCTGCGTTCCAGCGATATGAGTGTCATTGTGGATGATCAGCCCTATATCCAGACACCCATGCCGAGCAGGGTTCCTTTAAAATCCGGAGATATGGTCTGTGTCAATACCGCAGACAATTCCATCGCCATCAGACAATATCCGGATGCCGCTTTTGCACAGAACTCATCACATTACCAACAGGATCCGCATGGACAAACCAATCCCGGTTTTACCCATCAGCCTCCGGGAATGCCAGGATATCCTGTAAATACCTCCAGACAAAGGGGTAATCCTCAACCCCCAAGGGCATCACAGTATAATCCTCCCCCCAGCAGGCAGAACTATTCATCACAGCTGCCCATGCCGCAGCCCACTTCTTCCGGTGAAATGCAGAGCGTCCCCATGCCCCAGCATCGCATGCGGTCCATGCCAAATATGCCATCCAGCGAGATGCCGCCCGTTCCACCGAAGCGCATGCAGCCAATGACAGGGATGCCATCGTCTGAAATGCCCTGCGTCCCACCGCAGCGCATGCGATCCATGCCAAATATGCCATCATCCAGTGAGATGCCGTCCGTCCCGCCAACGGCAGCGCAGCAGCGCATGCGTCCAATGCCAGGCATACCATCCGGCGAAATGCCTTGTGTCCCTCCCACACAACAGCAGCGCATGCGGTCTATGCCAAACACGCCATCCAGTGAAATGCCGCCTGTTCCCCCCGCTGCACTGCAGCAGCGAATGCAGCACACGGGAACATTCAATTCCCCAAACAATTACCAGGCCGATGCCAACGAGGATCCCATCGTTCCACCGGCACCGAGAAGATCAGCTCACACCAGCAAATCCATGGCTCAAATGCCCGGCCTTCCTCACAATATCAGCGAAGACTATTCCATGGATCATGCCAGCGCCGCAAGCCGTCCCAAAGATACCATCACGGGTACAGCGTCCAGAAATCCAACGTCCGGCATCGATCGGGAAACGACGTTTATGATGTTTGCACAGCCCATGGTCAACAAGCTCGGACAAGCCAATACCCCGGAAATACTCAATCTTGCCAAAAGCATCTGGAATGCCGCCATTATGGGTCCTGATGCTCTCGCTGCGCTTATGGAATCCGCAAAGCCAAAATCCAATCTGAGAACCCTGATTGAATTGATGGTTGGCAGAAAATTGAAGTATTTTGCAGGAGAATCGTGGATAATCAATGAATTGGGAGCGAGCCTCGACAAAAATGGAAAATTATCGCTGCGCATAAGATAACACTCCATATTTGCCGATATGCGCAATCCATCTTCACACCTGCTTTCAAAAATGTTAGATTTCGTCTGCGCATTTTTTACGCACTCAAAACAGGAGATACGCAATGGCATCGGGTTTAAAGACAAGCAGTGAAGTTGCAAGAATTCGACGACAGCCCAAGGGAAAACCAGGCTCGGAAAGCGCAAAGAATCTGCTCGGAAGCATTCTTGATGATTCAGCAGCTGCAGCAGAAAAAGAGCGCAAACAGCTCGAAGAAAATCGACGACGTGCCGAAGAAGAAGAGCTGCTTCGTAAGGAACGTGAAGAAGAAATGGCCAAGCTCGAAGCCGAACAGGCCATTCTGGCTGAACAGCAGGCTCAGGAAGACCTCAAACTGCACCAGGCTGAAATGCAGGCTCAGCTGCAAAGAGAAAAAGATATCGAAGCCGGTCTGATTGACGTCGAAGAAGAAGCTCGACTCGCCCGCGAAGAGGAAGCTCGAAAGCAGGCTGAAGCCGAAAAATTACGTCGTAAAACAGAAGCCAAACTTCAGGCAATTGAGCTCAAAAAATCTCAGGAAACGGAGCTTGAAGCTCTCAAAATGGAGCAAATCGCCAAAGTCGCTGCTCCCAAGAAATCAAAACTCCCACTGATTATTGCTGCTGCAGCAGTCGTCCTGCTCGCTGTCGGTGCGGTCCTCTTCTTTACCCTCAATAAAGAAGTCATCGATCCTTATGCACTCCATGGTGAGGAACAATACGAAACGCGTTCCATCACTTTCGTCAATACCAAGCTCAACAGCCAGGAAATTGCTTTCAATGAAGTGAAGCAGGCCGAAGATCCAAAGCCGGTAAAGAAAACCGGCGGCGGAAGGAAAAAAAGCGGTGGCGGCGGCGGCGCAGCACCTGCGGCTCCCGAGGCACCCAAGCCAAAACCCACCCTCTCTGGCGGAAAGAAAGGCGGCTTGTTCGGCGGTGGCAAACCATCGCTCTAGCATTCTTCGGCAGCCGGCCCCTCGCCGACTGCTGTTCTTTTATTTCTCCCGCAGTTCATGCAGGATGAACGACTCAGATATGTCCGCATCATCCTGCAATTATGCGCGCCCCCGTTCATACGCGTGAAACTGCAGCTTAACCGTTAAATCATTCATATATTATTCATCTCACTAAGGATTAATGCATGAGTAAACGCTTCTCCCAGTTCGCATTGGCTGCTCTGTTGTGCGCATTTGGTACCGGTATGTTCGGATGTGTCGACGCAGATGAACTCCCCACCAAACCCAATCAGCCTGGCATCCAGCTGGAGACACATGTTAAGGATTGGCGCGACGAAGTCATCTATCAGCTCATCGTCGATCGCTTCAATAATGGCGACATCAACAATGACT
>JAEEGL012970432.1_pt1 | contig 15070 bp, 16 predicted proteins | sample 9134231 | NCBI WGS metagenome assembly JAEEGL01 (sample SAMN16246548, study PRJNA631951) | gut metagenome | biome: gut microbiome; feature: rumen; material: fiber-attached | host: Bos | place: Iran: Karaj | collected 2018-10 | reverse complement strand
TCGTGGCACACCTATAATCTGCTGTTTCCATGTGATCCTCCGAAAATGAACCGGAGAGGTCTTCCCCCTCCGGCTATCTGTGATAAATTCCATAGACCAAAAGGTATGAGCCTTATGTACAGGGCTCGATCACTTCACCTGTTGCTTCATCTACAAAGACGCCATCGCCTTCCTCAGCGATAGATGCAAGGGTAAGACCTTTAGAGTATTCCTTTACCTGCTCTACTACAGGAGCAAGTGCTGTCTTTTCCTTTTCATCAAGTGTCCTCACAAATGTAAAGACAAGCTGTGAGTATGCGATATTAGTAGCGTTTGTTGCTTTCTTGAGTGTTACCTTTGTTACAATCTGTGAGAGCTTCCTTCCCTTTGTGAGCTGTCTCTTCACATAGTCAGTAAAAGACTTAAGGGAACCGGAAGGAATAGACATTGTGATAGGGAACAGCTCACCTTCCCTCAGAAGATATATCATTCTTCTGTTCTTGCATGCCTTAGCCTGCCCCTGTCCTGAACCGAACTGGTTATAAGGACAGTCCTTACAGTTGCCACCGGGAGTACCCTCTCCGGTCTTTCCATCAAATGAACCGCAATCCGGAGGATTGTTCCCACCTGTGTAAGCATCCTTGTAATATGCAAAAGCGGGATGATTGTAGAGGATTACTCCCGTAATCTCCTTGACGGATACAGTATCTTCCTCTGCACCATCGGGATCCGGAATCTCGAAAGCTGTAGCACCCCCTGCAGGAATCTTTACCCTGTCAAAAGAAAAGCTTAAGCCCTCTGTTTCCTCTCCCATGATGCTTCCAATATCTGCCAGTTCCATATCAGCAAAGCTGAAAGGAACCACGGCTGTCTGTTCTGTGTTATTAACCTTTAAATCTGCCATAATCTCTGTCTCCTTGTTATACTTTGTGATAGTTGTTCTTAGTACTCATGATCTTCGTATCCCGACGCTGACCTTCTCAAATGTGCTGACCACATCTGAAAGCCACTCTGGAAGTTCATCATTGTTCTCTGCCATCTGCTCCTTACAGAAAGATGCAAGGGTGTTCGCATTGACGGTCTCCGTCACGATCTCACCGAATCCGTTCTCCTTAAGGGCTGCAAAGAGCTCATCTTTCCTTCCCTGCTGTGCTGATGCAAAAAGCCTCGTGTTGAGATAGAATGTCTTACCACCATGTGAGAACTTATCTACCTCGGCTTCAGCCATAGCATCACTGAGCTTCTTATCAAGCTCTTCGATCTCAGCTGCTTTTTCCTTAACCTGCGACTCCAGATCTTTTTTAGTCTCCTTGGCATCGAAAAGTCTGTCTGCAAGTTCTGTCAGTTCGAGATTCTGTTTAACTTCATCCATAGGTTTTTACCTCCTTCTATATAGTTCCGAAAAGCGCAACCCCCTATGCGCTGAAAATGTTTTTTCCTTTTCTGTAGTCATCAACAAGGCTCTTTGCGAGGTCTATCTTTTCCCTGAGTGCATGAAGTACACGGACATCCACTGTCTTTTTACATATGAGATATATGTAATGGCAGTTTTCTGTCTGTGATACCCTGTGGATCCTCGCCTTCGCCTGGTCAAAGTTGGCCATGGAATAATCCATTGAATAAAAGACCATGGTGCTTGCAGCAGTGAGCGTTATGCCAAGACCTGCTGCCTGTATCTGTCCAAGGAACACCATTGTCTCGGGATCCTCCTGAAACGACCTTATCTGTTCGTCACGGTCCTTTATCCCGCCCCTTATGCATGAGTACTTGATACCTTTGTTCTGGAGCATCTTTTCTATCTCATCCATCTCCGGTATGAATCTTGCTATGACAACAAGCTTCTTTCCGTCAGAAAGTGAAGTGTCTATGATATCCTCAAGTGCTGACAGTTTTGCTGATGACACTTTGCTTATCTTGCCTTCATCATCTGTGAGAAATCCCCCGGTAAGCTGAGACAGACGAAGCAGCTTTGTCAGTACATTGACTGCCGACACTTCTCCCTTTTCCAGTTCAGCAAAGGACTCGGTCTGCAGCTTCTCGTATATCTTCATGGCCTTATCCTCAAGCTCTATGTTCCTTACCTCTTCTGTTATCTCCGGAAGGTCAAGACACTCTGCCTTCGTGACACGGAAAGCCACGGAATGCATCTTCTGAAGGAACGTATCTGTCATAGCCTTCTTAAAGATAGGAATGTGATTTCCATAACCTCCCATATAAAAGAAGGCATTACGGAATCCATAAAATGAAGATCCGAATATAGACGGATTAAGGAACTTATACTGTGAGAAAACGTCAAGCTCTTTACCTGAGATCACAGTTCCTGTTAGGAGCAATTTATAAGGGGCTCTGGCTCCAAGGTCATGCATGCACTTGGACTGGGCAGTCCTGTTCTCTTTGATCTTGTGACCTTCATCAGCTATGATGAGTCCGGCATTGTATCTTATAAGTTCCGGCTCAAGCCTCCAGGCGCTTTCATAGTTCACGATGACTACCTGCAGGAAATCTCCCTCCGAAAGCTCAGCTAACTGTTGTCTTTTCTTCTCAGAACTGCCTCTCAGAATAGTCACCTGATAAGGGAAGTCTGCAAACTTCCCATATTCTTCCTGCCATACTGATGTAATGGAAAGAGGACATACCACAAGTACACGGCTGATCTTTCCGTTAAGATAGAGGGCTCCGGATATTGAGATCCCCGTTAGACTTTTACCCGTCCCCATTTCCATTAACAGCGCAACTCCTGAACTGCTCTTAGTTTTCCCTTGTATAAGCCCGAACTTTTCGCAGGCAAACCTGAAAGCATCCACCTGATGCTGATAAGGCTTTACCTTAATTGGCATGGAGAGGCGATTACTCATCGTAATCACCTCCAAGTCCCCAATCTGTCTGAAACTGGGGCTGACCATAGACATCCATGTAAAGGTCAACCTGCTCATCAGTCAGTGACGTGAAATCATCCAGTTCAATCTGTGATCTGACAATTACGATTGTTCCTGCGTAAATATCACAGTAATCTTTATCTTTGGTATGCTTGCCATAAACTAGTCTGTTCGGCATCTTGCCCTTAAGTTTTCCGCACTCATCACAGATGACAGCTACTTCATTACTAAGTGGATATGTAACTTCGATATGACCGCCTACAAGCTCTGACAGTTCTTTGTAACTTGGCTCTATCTCTGTCACAAACGCTTTTTCTCCTGGTCTTGCCACAAGGGCTCTGATCTTACTCATATCTTTTTCCTCCAAAATTTATTAGCAGGGAACTAAAACTTTCCCCATATAGTTCCGAAAAGCGCAACCCCCTTAATCTTCTTTCTTACGGAAATTGACCCGGGGCTTGGTAGAACCATACTCAGGCATGAGCTTTTCGATGCGGGCATATACTTTATCCATCCTGTTGGTGATAGCCTGGCGGCTGATATTAGTGCCGTTCTTAACCTTCTCTTCATCAGCAATCTGAGTCAGACTCTTATTTGAAATGAAGTGGTCATACAGAAGCTGTACCTGCTGTGGCTGCAGCTGTTCCAGTACCCATCTGAATTTCTCTATCATCCCTGCATTATGTTTCATGGACTCCGGCAGAAGCGCATCAAGGATATCGCTGAAAGGGTCTACAATCTCATCCATCGGATCCATGCAGTCCCGGTCTTTGTCGCCATTGGCATATCCTTTTTCAAAGCTGATACGCTTGATAAGAAATACCGGATCGATCAGTTCAATCTGATATCTGTCGTTGAGCATCTCGTCATGATAAGAATCTGCAATCTCATCAAGGACTTTTCTTGGCATGTCCTTATCCGGGATAAGGATCATCGCCTTCCATTTGCCATCCTCCTGATGCACCCAATAAAGGAACTGAGTATGCTCAGAATCCAGCCAATAACACCTGTGTTCTCTGTTTTCATCGTTTCTTTGAATCATTGCGTCTCCATTTCCGTGAGACACCTACAACGCTGGATGCTCGGACAGAACTGTCCTGGAAGGCATAGTATGCCTAGAAAACCTAGAAAAATGGAGGCACACCACGTAAGGCTCCATTAAGGATGAACAGCGCAGTTATGCGCGTTTTCTTACATCCTTAAGAACACCCTATAGCGTGGTAGGCCTCCCACCATATTGATTGCTTGGTTACTGTTTAGAGTCCTGTGGACTTACTTCTGTACTTTGTCTGACAAAGCTGCAGATACTGTCTCGATCTGGTCAACGATTGTCATTGTTGCTCCGGCAACCTTGCGGGTCGCACCTGTGAGCATCTCCATGCACTCAACCAGTTCAAGTACTGTTGCGATGAACTTTCTCATGGTCGCTTCCTCCTTTCTCATGTGATAAAAAATAAAAAAAGCCGGGGCATATCAACTCAAGCAGTTTCCTGCCTAAATTGATACACCCCGGCTCAGCGGTAGTTTACTCAGAACTCCTATCGGCTCGGTCGGTATATCTTGTTATTAAATTTGCTCACTGCTCCCCTGGCAGCTTTTGCTCTCCATGAAGTCATTGCATCCAAGTCGAACTTGGCGAACTTATGGCAATTCGGACACTTGTCCGATACGATTCCATGGCACCCTCCGTATACGATTTTTTTCTCCGAAGGGCAACACGGGAACTCTATGTACCCTTCAATCTGTTCTTCTGTAACCATCATACTTTACCTCCCTCTGGTAATAGAAAAAGCGGAATCCCTATTGTGATCCCGCTTCAGAGCAAACCTTAACAAAAGCTTTGTGCTCAATGTACCTGAGAGGTGCTAAAATAAACTAAATGTTTATAAAATGCACTTTTTATGGTAGTATTGATACAGAAAGCCGAATAAATATGGTTGCGAGCCAATTTATAAGGTCTGCCCTTTGCGGAATGCCACTTCTGCTGGGGCTTTTTCTATGTCTAATTATACTTTATCAAAAGGCTTAATTACAAATTTTTAGCTGTTGAAAACAAAATTTTAAATGTTGAAAAATGTAATGCCTTCTAATAACTACTCATATAGCATATCAACGCATAATTGTATTGTGCCATGATAACAGCTCAACTAATTGCACATCCATATGCGCATCCTTAAGATGCTTTTTATACTTACTGTACATACTGTAGATAATCTCTTCTTTAACGTCAGCATTACCGTGTCTTAGCTTAGCTGCACACATAGGACATAGGACAGCAGAATTTGCTTTTGACTTTAATGCTTCTCCATATCTACTGAACGCTTCAGGGACTAACGGTATAACCGGAATCACCTCAACATAAGGCTTATCATCAGCACCATCAAAAAGCTCATGCTCAGAATCCACATCGCAAACCCTGTCATGCTCATTCAATAGTTCAGCTCTCACTTCCGGCGGGAATGAGCCAGGATCGCTTATTGAAAACATCAAGTCCAGCGTTGAAGGTATTGCCTGCATACTGTAATCAGCCAGATCAATATTTTTTTCGGCCTTTATAAGTCTGCAATACTCTTGAAATGTAGTCTCAAGGGCTAATTCCAACTCCCTATCATTATCAAAATCATCGTCTTGCTCAACCAATGCATCAATGATATTGTCCCTATATCTCCTTGGAATCCATCTCTCATTAGCCTTTGCAAAGCGCAGATACTCATCAATCTCTGAGTCCGGAACATTTAATGCCTCGCGGCATTCTCCAACATAGTATTCAGTTTCAGAATCGCACCATAAGCCAAATACAATCTTTTTGTTCTTTGGTGAAATCATTACTCCGAACTTGAAAGAATCACTGTCCTTAAAAACATGACGATGTGTAAACATTATGCGTAGTCCATCATCATGACTGCCTTCACCAAAGAGTTTTTTATTGCCTCTGGGACGATTTACAGCGTCAATAATATAATCCTTTGCATCCAGGCCAAGATGGTTAAGTATAGCTACAACCATCTCATACCCGGCTATGATACAAGCCTCTGAAAAGCTCTCTGCCTCCGGAATTCTATGCAATAGTGCTGTAAAGCTCTCCGTCTGGTATGCAAACTTATACCCTTCACGTGGATCCTTGGCTTTGGGGTCATGTCTTATAACACAACCAAGTGCTCTTGCAATATGTCTGCAATCATCTGCCGTTGCTGTCTGGTTACCTTTAAAAACTTTGTTAACCTTAGGTGCTCCAAACCCTGTCATTTCAGCAATGTCAGCCTGCTTAAGCCCTTTAGCACTGGTTGCCACCTTAAGTCCATCCACAACTGCATCATAATATTCAGATATATAGGCATCGCCTGCATTATATTCACTGAGATAATTCATAGTTGTCCTCCTCGAAATAAATCATATCATTTCAGCAATATAATGTCAATCTTATATTTCTCTAAAAGAAATATTTTATTTCTTCATTATTTGTTTTACTCTTGATAGAACCCTATGAGCTCATTTAATGTTATAGATAATCCGCTGGCTTTAAGCACATCTTTCCTATCGTTATACAAGAAAGAAAGCATATCATTAACATCTTTCTCATTCCCGTGATGCAGCTTTCTATGGCAAAGCGGGCATACACATACCAAATTTGCATCAGTATCCAGCTTGTTTGCAAATTTGCTTTGGAATCTGATTGGAATAAGATGATGTACCTCCATATACTTCTTCCCATTCTTCTTAATAAAAGTCTCATGTGGATCGGAGTCTGTTGCAAAACTGCAGCAGTAATTGCTGCGCTTAATTGCTGCCTTACCCTTGTTAGGATTGGTCTGCGGTCTTTTATTATTTACCAGACGTCCCGTATCATTTCCATCATAAGCCACAGGCCTGTAATCTGCAGGCTGCACAAGCTCATCGTCATCTACCAAATCCACCATCTGCTGATAAACAATATCAGCTATTTCATCTTCATCCGTAATAACATCATCAGTGCTTACTGATTCGGACAAGTCCATGATGGCTGCTCTTGCTGGAACATTCCTGCTTCCAACATGAGAAAAAGACTGAGTATCAATTACATATTTTCCTTCATAAAATTCAGAAGGAATTCCTACTGTAAAAAATTCCGGTTTTCCATCAATCCCAGCACCTTTATACTTCAACATAACAAGAAGATCATCAAGATAAAGGCCATTTCTAAGTTTTACAAACTGATCTCCATCCATACGGATCTTGCTGATTTGAACTTGAGAATCTTGATTTTGTCTTGTTGCTATCTTAGTATGCGTATAGCTTTTTACCAATCCAATACCACTGAATTGCTTCTTACTTCTATTATTAAGATTCTCAATATTTGCAGCTGATAACACTACTGTTCTTGCTGCATCCCGTGTCGAAACACTAATGTTATCAACCTCTTCTTTTGAATATAAGAAGTATCTGTTATCACCAGTTATATGGATATGAGATTGTTTACTATTACTTCCAAACGGTTTATTGGCCTGTACCAGGCATACTGCTGGCAAGCGTATAATTAAACAGTCACTGAAAGCATTAGTTGCAAAAAACACATTTGCGTCTTTCTCTAAACCTATTGATGCAAAATAAGATGTAAGGAACGGAATTACATTCTGCTGATTGATTCTTTTCATAATATTATCCTCTCTTTCTATACTGAATTTTTAGTCTGAATATTTAGTCTGAATATTTGTATTACATATTCATGTTTTGTGTTTTTATTATTACACCAAATCATGAATTAATCTACACTTTTATCATGAAAATGTGTTTTTCATCTTTTTACACAAATCAAAAGCATAATAAATGTGCATTTTGCACAAACGGATATATTTATCAAAAAGGGATTCAAAACCAGACAGAAAAAGGCCCGCTCAATTCTGAGCAGGCCAGTCCTAATAGATTATTTAATATATTTCTTTACAGCTATCGCTATGGCTCTTCCAAGCAGCGGTGGTACACTGTTTCCTATCTGCATATATGTTTTTGTATATGCACCTCTGAAGTAATAATCATCTGGATATGATTGTATTCTTGCTGCTTCTCTTGGTGTAAGACCTCTCGCTTGACTGGGATGAATATACATATTACAGTCGAACTTCATATGTGCTGTAATGGTCTTTGATACATTGTCCGGAACAAGCTTATAATACTTATCTTTGAAAATATCACTTCTGCTCTTGTATGGCATAATGTGCTGTATCTTCGGATCGTCAGACTTATCTCCAGGCTCCATGAGTCCAAATATCTCAATATCCCTGTCATTATTATATCTAGCCTTATGGTTTGCCATCACAGGAGATTTTCTTCCCTGGTTGATAAGATCGATGTATGCGTTTGATTCTCCATTATTCCTCTCAATCTTTCTTCCAGACTCTTCACTGTCAATTTCTGTGGCATTTCTCACAGTTGAAGCTTTCAACTCTCTGAGTCCATAAATAGCGTCTTTTAAATAGTAATTTGGAATTGTCTTGCTATATTCATCTATGGCAGCAAACACCAACTCATTATCAACGCCAATGCGATTACCAATGTATATCAATCTTTCTCGGTTCTGTGGTACTCCAAAGTCCTTAGCGTTCAGAACGTGTGCAGAGACTTGGTATCCGACATTATTAAAATCTTCAATAACCTGATTCTTTACAGTCATCATTCCCTTGACATTTTCCATGACAAAGAACTTAGGGCGGACCTTATCAACTATCTTTACAAAGTTTTTATACAGCTTATTTCGAGGATCATCGATAAGTCTCTGACGGTTGGCTTCTGAGAACCCCTGGCATGGCGGGCCCCCACATACAACCGAAACCTCATCATGTACAAGGTTCTGGATATTATCAGCCACTTCTCTTACATCGCCAAGGATAATATGATCTCTTGGAGTCTCCGGATGGTTATGTGCGTATGTATCCACACAGCATTCTTCAATATCATTAGCAAGAGTTGTAATAAAGCCTTCCTGTGTAAAGCCCAGTGATAATCCACCAGCTCCACAGAAAAGGTCAATCATCTTCAATGAATTCTCATCTACTTCACTTCGTTTCTTGGCAATGTAGTGATTACAATACTTTCTGATTGTACATTCATTGCATGTCTGTTTTTCAGAGTTACATATTATATCAAGACTTCTTACCGCATCTTTGAAATCCTCATCCAATTCATATGCAGCCTTAAGTTCTTTTGCTCTCGTTCTCAGATACGCTTCATCAATATCTTCAGTTATCATGCCGATACTGAAATCGTTTTTGCTTCCGGTACTTTCATATTCTCCGGAGCGGATAAAATCATATATCTCCTTAACGTCAATACTTCTTTCCATTAATTCCACTCCCCTATTTCCTCTAACTTTTCTCGTACTGCCCCGGCTACTGCCCTCGAAACATTTACAGTAACAGCATTTCCGAACTGCCTGTATGCTTGATTATCGGAAACATCAATGACAAAACTATCATCAAAACCTTGTAATCTTGCACACTCTCTTGGGGTCAGCTTTCTTATTCTATTAGGATCTGCATTGGGATCCCCATAGATATATTCATCAGAATAGTAATTATCCTGACAGGCTCTGTGCATCTTATGCATGGTTGCACACAGTGGTCTTGCAGGTGACTGATTAATCTCAGATTTCGCAACATATCCACCTGTTCCGTTTGAAAGAATTGTAGGGCGAACACGATCTGACAAATAGTATTTCGGATCGACATCCTGCTCCAAAATTTGATGCATATCAACATTTAAAGGTTGAGTTGCTGGATATTCAAACTCCACATCATGATTCCGGAAGCATACTATGAAGAGACGGTTTCTTGTCTGTGGTATTCCATAATCTGCTGAATTGAGTACCTTATAAAATACTTTATATCCGAGATCATCTTCAAGAACTCTTTTTATGGTCTCAAATGTACGCTTGTTATCATGCGTCAATAATCTTCTGACATTTTCTAATATGATTGCTTTGGGTGCCCTTCCCTGCTGAATCTGATAATTTACTATTTCAGCAATTCTGAAAAACAAAGTTCCTCTCGTATCTTCAAAGCCCTTCTGTTCCCCCATTTGGGAGAATGGCTGACATGGGAAGCCGCCTATAAGAATATCGTGAGCTGGAATATCCTCTAATGGAATCTGAGTGATATCTCCTAAATGCATTATGCCTTCCGGATTGTTCTGCTCATAAGTGTGTGCAGCGTATTTATCAAAATCATTGGCCCAGATTACCTTGTAGCCTTCATCAATAAAACCTTGATCCAGTCCCCCGATTCCACTAAACAGTGATACTACATTCATTGTTGAATCTCCTCCGAATTCTCTTTGATATAATCACGAATCCATCGTCCGATTTCAACAGATGCAGTCTTTCCATCTTTGCTCAACAGTTCCATGAATGCTGCCTTTACATCTGGTTCAATTGAGACTTCAATCTTAGATGTCTTCTTTCTTCCTGCGGGTCTTCCGCAGTTTGATTGCTTATTCATAAATCCCCGCTCCTCTTTTTCATGTTTATAACCCTTTTATATCAGGGTCTAAATAATAATACCAACTATACGCACTTCTATCAATAGATATTGAGCCATGTTTTTGCAAAATAGCTATATATAGTGTCAAAAAGACTTTTGACAATTTGTGCATCCCCATAATTGATTTACACCGTCTTCTATTATTATTCTTTTTCCACTATGACATAAAGGGCAGTCTCCCCAAGTCCCTTCCGGGTTTTTGGTACCGTCAAATACCCCAATACCATTGTCAGGTCCCCAACTCCTATACTTTTTTAGCGGTATCAGATACTGCCCGCGTTTCTTTTTATTAGCGCTTGATGGTTCTTTTTTCTCACTTCCTCCCCAGTTCATATGGTTTACGTCTTTAGTTGAGATAAATTCATCATATTTTTCCGTAGGATTAAAGATTTTATACTTCCAGACAAACTCAACATCACCACGTTTTTCAAGATAATCAAAGATTACCGTATCATCCTTTTTCAACTGATCATCTTTTTTCTGCATTTGATATTCTGTGCTTTTTACCTCATTGTAAAGAACAAATATCACTACCTTCATCCCGGAGCTTGTAAATGCTTTAAACAAATCATCGTATTGAAAAGTATCTGATCCGAAATAAAACTGTCTTTTTCTATCATTTTCCTCGCCAGTCACTTTTGAAAACTCATCCTTAAACTTAACTTCTGCATAAATAGGTTTCCCATCTTGTCCCTCCAACAAATAGTCAAGATTTGATATATCATAGTACTGGTTTAAAAAACCATCTTCAACATAAATGCTTTCGGCCATTCCCTTCAAAACACCATAATTATCAAATCTATTAATGCATTCTTCAATAAGAGCATCTCCCAGAATAGGTTGGGGAGCAGGCTTAGTTTTTTTCTTCAAGTGTTCTTCAATAACAAAATTTCTATAATCTTGCGTTCTTGTTCCTTCTTTCACATAGATAATGTCCCTGTTGTCGCCACCAATAAATACCTGTAAACATCTGAAACCTGCTGTCTCCAGCATGTCTTTAACTTGTTCGTCCAATTTGCTTAACGTTTCTTTTACTACAAAAAAGACATATTTACTATCAGAATCTGATTCTTTCCTCTCTATACCCCCGAACCAGCCTTTTGAAATCATGAGTTCCGGATTATTCAGTTTAAACCTCTCCTCAAAAAGATGCTCTGAAATGTATCCTCCAAGCACTTTGCTCGTTCTTGTTCTTATCTTGTTTTTGGCCAACTCGATGTCTGTGTAATCTGGCATATTATTCCCCCATTAAAAGTCATTATCTTCAAGCTCTTTATCCATGATACATTCTTCTATTGTCTTTATACAGGCATCGGTATCCTTTAATATATCCTTTCCCCAAAAATGGATTACAGTCCAGCCCATATACAATAGCTTTTTATTTATTTCTTCGTCTCGTTCAATATTCTTCTCAATTTTCTTTGCCCAGAACTCCCCACGTTCTCCTCTAAGTAAACGTGGCCTTAATATTTCCCAATCCTTTCCATGAAAGAATTCACTGTCGCAGAAAATAGCTATTCTATACTTTGTCAGAACAATGTCAGGGGTTCCAGGAAGCTTTCGATAATTCTTCCTATATCTATACCCTTTCTGCCAAAGAGCCTTTCGAAGAGCAACCTCTATCTTTGTATCTTTTGCTCTTATATGCTGCATATTCTTTTTTCTTTGTTCTGGTGTCAAAACATCAGCCATAGATTACATCCCTCACCACAGATGCTAAATCTTCCGCACCAGAGTTAACCTCCGGTACTAAGAATCTTGTTCTTCCATCATTACATATTGCATGTATTCCTTCAATGAATAATTCTTTTTCTTCCTTGACCGGGAATAGATCATTAAGGTTACCATTGTGAGCTACCCATCTGCCTTTCTCACTTTTCTTCTTTCCCCAAATATGGATTCCCTTAATGTACTCTCTATAAGGATAAATCAGATTGATTATGTTCTTATATTTATCAGCATCAAACTTGTCTGGCCTAATATTTTCTCCAGTCAGTAACTGGGGAAAATCAAGAACTATCCCAAGATTCACTTCCTCAGAAATAATAAGATGGCTCAAGCGAACTATATCCACAGCTTTGCTGAGTATAAACTTACCGCCATGGTAAACGGATCCTGCCCGGTTCTCTATTACAATAGGAACTTCCGGCCATGCTCTGTGAATCATGTTCTCAAACACTTTGTACCTTTTCACAAAAGCCTGCATATTGCAGTAATCATCAAAAGGTGGATGTATCTCAATTACCGAAGGAGCATGCTGTTCTGCTGTAAGAGTAAATATGAACCTAGCAAACTCTTCTGCCCACTCTTCACTTTTCCATAGCTGCGGAACCCCATCCTTATTGGCTGCAGGAAGGTGCAGAAACCCTGTCATCAAATCTGTATCAAACTTCCTTTTACCATAACTGTATTCTGTATGTAACGAATAGTTTGGTAAATCTGGGATTGATTCCTTATCAAAATGTCCTGCCACCTCTACTAAATCCGGTTTAATACCATCCGGATATGAATGACCTCCATATTGCACAAATATAAAATTCATATACCTTCTCTCCTCTAATGAAGCTAATGAAGCTCTCATAAAGTCTATAATACACCACTATATGAGACATAAGAAGGACAGCTACATAAAAAGCATTGAGACAATCTGCCTCAATGCTTCTTATTAGTCCATATGTTTAGTTTTTATTTCTTCCATATCTCTAGTGCAATGTCTGCGAGATCGCTCTGTCTACTCTCAATGTTTTCCTTGTTCCATTCATCATATTCTATAAGCTTTTTATTGGGTTCTATCTTAGAGTCACCATATCTGCATTTTTTATCGGCAAATACCTTGTTCGAAATTTGCTTATTAAACTTCCCAGAAAGTAGGCAAAGATTACCAAGTCTCCACAAATACTCATCATGTTCTTCTTTTTCCACCTGCCACTTTGTATTATCAACAGGCATAATATGCTCTATATGTACAGTACTTGACTCTATGCTCAGTTCCGATCCCTCATCAAGGTGCGTATGTATCCTTCTGAAAATATATCTAATGGTCTCCTTCCCTCGTGATTTACCTCTCCAAATCTTGAAGGCATCTGAAAACTCTTGATCCGAAACCATCTTAGATTTTATTTCCTGGCAAATAGCATCAGTATTGACATAATCACCCTTGTATATTTTTAATGCAACATCTGCAAAAAACACTTCTGAAGTATTAGCTGTCTTTCCACATATGGTTGCATTTCTAAACACGTATGATTCTATTTCATATAAAACGCTAGCAATATCCTCCTCAGAATAGCTTTTCTGTTTCATTGCAAGTACTATAGGGTAAAATGAGCTGGCGTTCAATGTTTTCAAGGCTCCAAGGCTTCTGGTAATGCCATCATCAGTAAACTCACTGATTTCTTCCGGACATACCATATCATGATAGCACATTGCATTTTCTTCTATGCTTTTCATGAATTTTTTACAATCAGCATTGGTTGTTATTTTATTACTGATTACCCTATATAATGCTTTTTCCCTCGTAAACTCGCTTCGAGAATTCCAAAAATGTCTTATATACTTTGTTGGGTCAACCTTGTCAAGATCGCTCATCATACTTTCCCATTTTGACTGCCGATCTCTTATTTCACTTGCATTTGAATGGCTGAACAAATAGTTCTTCAGCAAATCAGATGTTTCAAGTTCTTTTCCTCGAGCATTTAGTGTCTCAAAAATAATAAAAGCTTCGTCAAGTTTTGTAGCTTCCATATATAAAACTTTGAAACGCTTAACAAACGTATCATAGAACTCAAATAATCTATCATATTTATCTTCAATGTTATTCTTTTTTTCCAACTCCTCACGAAGTTTTCCATCAAAATAGTAGTATGCTTTTCTTATTCTTTCATGAGATAAACGATTATACTCTTCTTCAGGGTCGGGTTTGCCGAGCTGAATATTGTTTTCAAAAAATTCTTTATCCAATTCTCCAAGTGTAAGATGCAAGCTATCTTCACGTCCAATATGTATTGATGATATATCAGCTTGTTTGTAGTTAGCTTTTTTTAATGTATTACCAGACTTAATGTATAATTCTTCAAAAAGAACCTGCATCACTCTCATTAGGATAGTTGATGTAATTGTTCTTTGCTGCCCATCAATAATATACTTATTCCCTGCACTCTCGTCATCGTGAATTACAATCTGTCCAAAAAAATGAATTCCATTATCACTATCATTCACAGTACTTACCAAATCTGACCAAAAATCATCTAACTCATCCTGTTCCCATGAATATTCTCTTTGATAATTTGGAACCAAAAATGACTTGCCTAAAAACTCATTCATTTCTAAGATAGCTGAACTCTGTAGTGCCATAATCAATCCTCCGTGAGTCAATATACATTAATTAGATCATTAATTATTTTCAAAAACAAGATCCAGGGATTCAAATGCACTACAACCTTTTCGCCAAATCTTTTAATTACGCCAAATTTTTATACCCCTCGTATGATAATTTCAACCACACTTTTTTATTTTTCAACTTTCACAATGTATTTATTTCAAAATCAGTTCTGAGGAAGCCCATAAACAGGGCATTTCAAATTAATGTATGAACCAATCGTAGAGTCTAGACACCACTAACTGCCATGATATGAATGATTCCAGCATCCTTATAAATGCTCTTGGTTTCTTCATCCATAAACGCCTTATCTCCCAGAATGATAG
>JAEEGL011573378.1_pt1 | contig 15070 bp, 31 predicted proteins | sample 9134231 | NCBI WGS metagenome assembly JAEEGL01 (sample SAMN16246548, study PRJNA631951) | gut metagenome | biome: gut microbiome; feature: rumen; material: fiber-attached | host: Bos | place: Iran: Karaj | collected 2018-10 | reverse complement strand
AGTTGTCATTTCCTTCTGCATATTTTTCAAAAATCTCATCAACAATTGCTTTGATTTTTTCATTTGCAGTCTCTTTTTTGATGTTAGAGAAATCTTTAATCATCTTGTTTAGAGTTTCGGTGTCGGTATTGACAATTTCATCCTTTGAAAGTTCACCACCAGTTTCAAAGATATACTCCACGGCTTTACGTTTTTCAATCTCTTTCTTGATATTTTTGATATCGATAGTGTTCATGTATTTGATGTTTAGTTATTCATTACGCATTCGTCCAGCTTCAAGAACAGGGAGACCAGCTTCAGTTGGGATGTAAATAATCTTGTTATTTGAATTAGCGTTCTGTTGACGTACCCACAGATACTGGATATAAGTTGGTGTCAATGCGCCATTCTCAATAGCAATGGCTTCTGCAGCACCTTTAGCACGGGCAACTTCTGCTTCAGCATTAAGCTTCTCAGCTTCAAGGTTAGCCTTAGCTTCCTCAACACGGATACGACGGTTCTGCTCTGCTTGAGCAAACTCAGCCTTTCCTCGCATTTCTTGTCTCCAGACATTATACTTAGGACCACCCCATGCCCACGCAACGATAAGCAGCAAAACTGCAAAACAAATCACAATAACATTCTTTGTCTTCATTTTGATAATTTTTTAATTAGTAATTAGTTATTTAATAATTTTCATTTATTTGTCTTCCAAAGAGAAATTCTGATTCAACTAAATCGATTTTGACTTGTTTACCTAAAGCATTTGTAAGGATTTTTGTAAGTTCATCAATTGGTTTTCCACCTGAACCAATAATCATACTTGGCTTAGGAGTAATAATCTTGATAATAATGTTGTCTTTGTCTTCATCAAACAATACACCATTAACATATTTACTCATATAATCTCTTGGATTATACACAACATTGAATGCATACTTAAGAACATCCCATTGTCTGAAATAACCAGCAGTCTTGGGGCCTTCTTGGTTGTAAGTAACATAGTAGCTATTTTTGAAAACTACCTCAACTTTTGCTGCAAGTCTGAGATACTGCTTTGACAACCATTGGTCAAATCTTCTTCCTAAAGTCTTTTTTGCCATTTTGATATTGTTTTTTTAATTATTAAGCAGCTTCAACCATAAACAAATCAGGAGCATTCAAAATGTCCTGATAAGTGATAAAGTAACATTCATAGAAACACCTCTTAGTTGAAAGAGTTTCCTCATCTTCAATAAGTCGAGTGAAAGGCTTTGTAGTCATGTGATTCTTCACATATTCACGGCTGATAAGCTTGATTTCTCCATCATAATCATAGAGAAAATCCTTGTCATATGCAAGGATATATTTAGTATTAATGCAGAAATTACCTGTGTGCTTGTTCTTAGTTGTAGGTTTGCAGATTGAATAATACTTGTTGTTTTTGTTTTTTCTAGTTTTTGACATAATTGATATTTTTTAGTTACAAATTTTTATAGAAACAAACTTTAATTAATTCAAAATTTATAGTAAAAATATTTTCTTTTATATAATATATTTATACTTAAAAGAAAACTTATTTTCTCTTGAAAAATCTTTTGATTCTTCCCCAGAAAGTTCTGCTTTCAACTTCGTCAATGATTTCATAGATCATTTCCTTATGGCCAAAAGCAAAATTCTCAGAAGGAATCTCTGAAAGATCATTTACACTTGAGAAGCAAAAGTTTGACACTTCATCACCTTCACCACCACGGTCCTTTGTATTTGTATTGATAAGGCCATCTGTCCAATCTTGCATCAATTTATGATAATCAGCAATGATGGCATAACGGGTGACAATATTTTCACGTGCATCACGCTTTGGGTCATCAATAGTTTGAAGCTCAATGACCTTATTTGGATCTGCTCTGAAACCGGTCTCTTCATAAGTTTCGCGAATCAAAGCATCTTTACGCGTTTCACCCCAATTGAGGTAACCACATACACCACAAAGCAACCCAACATTATCAGGGCAACCAGGGCCTCTACGTTCTAAAAGAACATACCATTCTTTTTTGTACTTAGCAAGAATAACACCAGCTACAGCCATAGCACGTGAAATCCAATAGACCTTACCAGTCTCTTTGTCAGTGATTTGAAAATTTTCCTTCATATTTATTTAGATTTTTAATAATACCACTTGTTACTTTCTCTTTTGTCAATGGAACGCATAATGAAAACAACTCCAAAGACTAAACATCCGATTGCAACTAAAAAGTCTGTCATTTTTATAGATTTTAATGTTTGATATTATATAGAATCTTTATTTAAAAAATTCAAATATCATTTACATTATATTTGGCTTAATACTTTGCTTGATTTCACTAAAAATCTTTTTTACAATATTAGAAGAAATATCTCCACTTACTGATTTTGCTTCTCCTTGAATATTTCCACATCTTATATCACCACTCATGGTTTTTACATTACCACCAACATCACCGCTGATTTCAACATCACCAGAAGTAGTAGATACATCTCCAGAAACTCCATTCTTAATTGTGATATTACCGCTTGTTGAGCTTACATCATTTGCATTACCATTTACTGTAATAGAACCAGAAGGAGATTCAATGCTTTCAACATTACCTTGAATAGTAATATTCAGAGTTTTTTCTTTGAAATCATTTCCGTCAACATACTTTTTACCATTGACATAAATTTCATTGTTGATGATACTTACACTACCATTTGGAAGCTCATAACGCTTTCCGTTTACTACACAAATATTCATATTATAAAGATTTAATTAATTCAGAAATAACAAATATAAGTAAAGTCAATCCAATAATCACAATAAATATTGGTCCAATATTATCTTTTTTACATCTAATCATCCTAAGAAAAACTTTTTGCCATTAAACCAAATGACTCCATAGTCATCAATGAATCCCTGCACATAGTTGTTGCAAAAATCATAAAGGTCTTGCTCCATTTCGACTGAAGAAAAGTTTGTCCGTGTAGACAAGAAGTTAAGGAACTTGTAAAATCGATCCCACATTGACATAGTCCCGCTTTCGGAAATCTTCTTCTCGGTCTTCACATCATATTCAGTAGTCAATCCACAATATTCTGTTGGCTTGTTTATAATAAACTGTCCGTTTGAAACGATAGTCTTCTTGAGTCTAATCAAGAAATAACGCTTCATGTCTTCAAGATACTGGACATCACTATTCTCATCTCTATATAAAAATGGAACTAATATTGTCCAGTTTTCTGCGACAGAACCCTTTGTATAGCATTCAATGCCATCAAGCAAAAGAATAGTCTGTCCAATCTGAAACGCGATAGTCTTAAGCACGTCTTCACGAGACATGTTCTTATTAAGAGTAGAGAAGTCGATAGTTGTCAGGTCAATATCTTCTAAAGTCTTGATTCTCGTGAACCAATCACCAACTAAAGCAGCCTTGACTTGCGGACGATATTGTGACCGTGAAAGATGTGAAAGAATTATTCGTACAGCACGCATGCACTTTACTGTGACATCACGTTGAACAAGTCTGGTGATAATCAATGGGAATTCTTGTTCATGAAGATGATATGTCAAGAACACCGCATTGTTTACCTCATCAGGTGTTCCCTTATAGCATTCAGTGACTATTCCATTCTCCACAACACATAAATTTCTATTCTCTTCCTTGTCAGAACAGAACTTCTTGCATTCTTGCAAGCTTGGGAGCTTGTCAACTACATAGACAACATCAGTGTCTATAGAGTCTCCAGAACCATGTATATACTTAATTGGCATCATAGTTTGTCTTTTGTGCGTAAATTAGAAATTCTCCAAACAATTCTTCATCACTGTCTAAGTCAGTATGACAAGCAGCCCATACTCCTAAAGTGTCTGTATCACCTCTGCGACGAGCTTCACAATATTGTTCAATAATTCCATTGAAATATCCAATCTTTAGTTCTTTTTCAGTCATGTTTATTCAACTATATTTTGTTCTTTAATAAGACGTTTTGCTAATTCAATAAACCTTTCTTCATCAGATCCACAGTCAATGCAATTTCCCCATTTGCATTTTTGGTTAATACCACCATTCCAAAAGCTCCCATCATAATGTTCAACTGTTTCAGGAGATGTGTAAATCTTATGATGTCTTACATTATGCTCATATGAACTTGCTATAAGGCATTGGTTATGATCTTCACATACTGTCCATTTAAGTTCAGCATAGCCAAGCTCTTTAAGCTTATTTTGCAATTCAACACTGTTATGGTCAAGGAATAAGCAATTATAGTATTTTTGAATTTTATTCATAACGCTGTATTTATTACAAATATATAGTTAATTAGCAATAAAAATTCAATTTATCCTAAAGTAAAACATCTAACCCATCTATGATTTTTTTTATGCATACCCCAAGCTTTATTTACATTTGGTGTAAATTGAAGATATATAGAAAAATCTTCCATTTGATCAAAAGTGTCAAAATACCTACGAACATAAATTCCACTTGCTTTATTGATAACTAAAACATACTTACAAAAAAGTCTATCAAGTAAATTTTCCATTTTATAATGTTTCAAGCTTGTTTTCTAAGCTAATCAAAGTTTTTTCTAAGCATCTTACAAAAAATACATCTTCACCCAAAATACAAGCATTTGCAATTGCAAACTCGATTTGCTTGATTTTATTAATGATTTCTTCTTTTGTGCACATTATTCTTCAATTTTGATGTTTGTTCTTTTTAATCTATTTGCTAAATTTCTCCACTCTTCTCTCATGCATACAATAGAACATATAGCTGTAAAAATATTATATATAGGAACTAATCCAAATATCATTGCTATATAATCCATTGTATATTTATCTTTACAAAATAAAATAGGTAAATCTGTTATTATAAAAGCAGGAATATAAAAAATACAAATTACTATAATCCAAAATGTACTCATTATTTAATGTTTTGGTTTTAGATAACGTTGAGCTTGCTTATCATAATAATTTATATGAGGATATTCTTTTTTATATCTTCTATATTGATTTTTACTCATTGCCCAATGACCATCAGTTGGTTCTGCCCATTGATCTTCTTTTTTCATAGTGTCACCAATAATATGTTCATCAATCTCATCTGGATGATAATGGGCTTTAATAGCTCTCATTTCTTGACTCAAACGAGCTCTACGACGTCTACGGCGCTTTTTATAAAATAATCTATTATCACCGCCACACATCGTACATTTGATATTTTTTCTATAAGAACGTGACATAATTTAATAAATTTATCATTATATAGTAATAAAACTATAAAAATTCAAAATAAATTTATTCTGTCGCAATAATAATTCCATCATATTGCGAAAAAATAACAGGAATAAGTTTTTTAGGAGCTGTCAAAGAATTATCTGTTATAGTTCTGAACATAAGATATCTTTGTTTTGTATTCCTGTCTTTACAAAAAATAACTTGTATAGGATTTGGTAAATCTATATCTAATGGAAACAATAATTCTTTTTTACTATTTAATATATAATACTTCATAAATAAAATATAGAATTATTGTTTTATATATTTTAAATCATTATTATATTGATGCCATTTTTTCTTCTAATGATTTAATCTTTTCTTTTATTTGTTGTAATATCTTATTTATGTTTTGTTTTATTGAGTCAAATTCTTTTGATTGATAACCATAAGAATTTCCACTAGCTAAATCTAGTTTTGTATCAAGATATCTTTTATATAAAAACATAAGACCATTTATTCCTGATACTCTTGATTTAGATCCTTGATAATATGTATGTTGTTTATCACTTGTCAAATCTAACAAATAACATAAATCATAATTGAATTTAGAATATTTTATTGGATTTGATGAAAATTCTTTAGCTATTTCAAATATTTTACCCATTATTTCTGTTATAGATTCAGATATACCATCTTTAGCATTTTTTTCCATTCTTCTTTTTTCTGCTAATTTTCTGAATCTTTCTCTATTTCTATCAGCTATTTCTTTATATTGCTGTTTATTTCCTGGAATAATCATTCCAGTTTTAGCTATATTTCTTTCTTGTCTTTGCTTTTCATATTCATTTACCTTTTCTTCTGGTATTTCTAAAATATAAAACTTCTCACTTAAATAATCTTCTGCTTCAGAAGGTTTTACTTCAACACTTTTAAAACGATCTGTAAAACTTTGATAATAAGGTTTCTGCCAACTTATTGTCTTAAATATAGCGCCTGTAAATTTGAATTGTTTATATTCTTGAACATCACTTTCATTACATATAAATAATATTCCAGTAATAGAATTAGATCTATTTGAACATATCTTCTTAGCTAAAGCAATATCTTCTTTATTGTTTTTTGAACATTCTTTAAAATCTTCATCTTTTATTGTGTCCCATTTTATTCTGCCATTCATAAATACTTCTTTGAATGTTGGAGGTTGTAATTTAGTTGACCATTTGCTATTTCTTTTTAAGCTATATTTTGCATCTCCTAAAGCTTCATAATCATCATAATCATTTCTAGCCTTTGTCATTGTATCACAAATATCTTTTATTATAGAGCTTTGGAAACTTTCATAAATCATTTCTGCATTAATTTCATCAATTAATTCATAATACTCTTTAATACTAGCCTCTGTTTCATTTAAAAAATCTATTAATGTTTTCATTAAAAAAATAAAGATATATTCTTATATTAATAATAAATTATATTTTTATAATTCTGTCATATATAAAATATTGATATAACTTTATTTTTAATAAATAAAGAAAGCATTTAATGGATATAAAGAATAATAATAATGCAAGAATACAGCTTCTAGAACTTTGTGATGATACAGTAAAACAAAAACCTTATGATTATGCAAAGAATGGAATATTAACAAAATGTCTTCCTAAAATAATATTCAAAGGAAACTCTATTCTTGTAACATATATACAACTCATTGATATGAGATGTATTATGCTTTTCAAATATATTGATAAATTAAAAAGATTCAAGTGGATTACATGGTATTAAAATTAATCTCCAGTATACCATGCTCCAACTGAAGGTCTATACCCTGGAAATCTATGATTCTCTTCATAAGGATGATGAGGTCCATATCCATGAGCTCTACAGTCTTTTTCTTCAGGAGTAAGAGTATCTAACCAAGCTTCATATTCTTCTTTGTCTTTTCTTTCTTGCTCTTTGTATTCTTCCCATTCTTTTCTCTTTTTTTCTTCTTTAGCTTCATATTCTTCTTTCCATCTTTTAAGATTTTCTGGATCTTCCATTTGTCTTATTTTTTCTTCTCTATCTTTATTGAAGTTTTCATCATCAACAACAAGAATCATTTTAATATCTGAATCATTATGCTCTTCTACTCTTACTCTGATTTTACCATATTTTATATATGGTTTTAATCCTCTAAGAAAAACATTCATTATATGATTCCATTCAACAAAATCATATGAAGTATATTTTTTGTCAGAAATATAGATTTGTTGTACAAGATATTTTTGCACTTTAGGCATCTTTGTGAAATTATCTGTACCTTCTTTATCAGTATATGTTTCATATTTTATTTCATCTTTACCTAATGGCAAAAGAATCATGCAACCAAATCTTGACAAAATATAATCATGCATTGTCTTTCTGAAATTATATTTTGTTATCTTGAATTTTTGGTTTTTTTGTCCTTCATTATATATGTCAAATTCAATTGGTAAAGTCACATGCTTTGCTCTTTCAACTGATTTTTCATATTCTTCTTTGCTTTTCTTATATTCATCAGAACACCATTTAAGATATTCTTGAAAAGTCATCATTTTCGCCATAATCAATTTTATTTTTTTATTTTAGCTTTCTGTTTAGCTAATTTTTCTTTTTGTTTTGCTAACTTTTCTTTTTCTTTTTGTTTTTTAGCTTTTTCTTTAGCCTTTTTAGCTTTTTCTTTTTCTTTTAAAGCTTTATCTTTCTCTTTTTGCTTTTTAGCTTTCTCTTTTTCTTTTGCTGCTTTCTCTTTTTCTTTTTTAGCTTTAGCTTTCTCTTTATCTTTTTTAATCTTTTCTTTTTCTTTAGCAGCCTTTTCTTTATTTTTCTTTTCTTTCTCTTTAAGTTTAGCTAACTTCTCTTTATCTTTATCTTGTTTGAATGTACCTTCAAACTTTTTCTTATTATTTGGATTTGTATCATCTGGAAAGTCTTTAGATAATCTTTTCTTAAGATCTTCTAAATCTTTCAAATACATGTCTTCAATTGTTGTAGACTTTATATATGCTAATTCTTGTCTAATATCTTCATTTTCTTTTAATAATGCTTCATATTCTTCTTTAGTCAATTTAGAAATAGGAACATTAATTAAATGATCAGGAAGCTTGTTAGCCATTAAATCTTTCTTAATTTCTGCTTTAGGGCGATTATTGATTTTAAGTTTTCCATCAATAATCATCTTGATAAATCTGCATAAATCAGAATTGTCATTAAGCTTCTTTTCAAGAATATTGATAAGCAAAGTTTTCCTATCTTTATATTTATTAAGTCTAAAATCTACAAAATACTTGATAAGATCATTAGGAGATATGAAATGCTTTACTTTATTGTTTTCATCAATAACCCATAACTTGTCTTCTGGAACTTTCTTTATAAGTTTGAATTTATTAGGTAATCTTGTATCTATTGACTCATCACCAAGCTCATGCTTTAGTTTTCCTGATTCAAATTGAATACAATAGTTTATTTGATCACCATTAGAAAAATTCTTCCATTCTTTGATATAATTTGTTTCAATGAATTTATTAAGCATAGACTCAAAATCATCAAAAGTAATATCATAAGGTAGATCAGTAATCCACATTATGTCTTTTGATTTATTATAAGACCATTCTCCATAATTCACCCAATATCCATTATCTTCTTCTGCAACATATTTCCAATTATATGTCTTTATACCTCTGACATAAGGTCTAATGATTTTAGATATTGTCTTTTTCTTTATATATTCTTCACAATTATCAATTATATCTAAAGGATTATATGAAATACAAGAAAATTTATAACCAGGAGCCATACCTATTTGATTGGCTGTCAATACTATAGGTATAATTGGAAGATAATATTTTGGCTCAACCTTTTGTCCTTCTTCTTCCTCAAACTCTAACAAATCATAATCAACTTTCCAAATATCAGTATATTTAGAATGTCTAACATAAAGATAACGAGGACTTGCAGCGTCTTGAGATCTTAATGAACCATTCTGTCCATCAACATATAATGGATTAAGATTGAAATTGAATTCTTGAGATAATGTGATAATTGTGCCATTTAAAGATGAATCACCATGCTGATAAAGAGAATAGTTCATAGTCTCACCAGCGAGGTTAGTTACTTTCTTTGTATCTCCGTGTTTAAGTGATCCAACTAAAGCAGCATGCAAAATCTTTCTTGCACCTGTTTTCAATCCATCAATCAAACAAGGACAAGCACGATTTTCTATAACATACATTGAATAATTAAAATATTCATTATTCAAGAAATCTGTTATAGTTCTTGTATTTATGTTTTGATTTTCCATATTTAACTAATTGCTAATACTATTGCTGTCAATACAGTTCCTAATATTATTATTCCTGTACCTAAATCAACAATAATCTGCTCTTTAGGAGTATCTTTATATTTTTCATTTCCACTCATTAGAATAATACCTATTCCAACAAAAAATATTATCAAACATATTCCTAAAAATGACCAAAATTGTAATATAGTCAAATGACCAAATTCTATCATAATCTTAAATTTTTTATAATATATAATAGAAACAAAAATATTTTAATTCATTTTATCAAATATTCTATTGCTTCTTTTGAACTTAAAGTATTCATTGGTTCATACTTATTTATATTATACATTTTAAAAAATCCATTTTTACTATTACCATGTTCTTCATAAAATCCAATAAATTCATTTTCATCATTATTGACAGGATTCATAGCAAATATCCAACGATTAACCCTTGTAAATCCTAAAAGATATTGTTTATCTGTTAAATTAAATTGTTCATAAATATATTCTTTATTATAAAAATTAAATTCAATATCATTTTCACATTCTCTTTTATGTTTTGTGTTTTGAATAAATTTATAAGAAGATTTTTCAAAAAGTTCTTTTAATTCATCATATTCAATTGAATCATTTATTTTTTTGAATAAATTATTGTCTTTCAGAACTTTATCTAAATTTCTGCTGTTTATTATATATTCATTTATTGCAATCATAGTTTCAATCTAATAAGTATTCTAATGCTTCTTCTAAATTTATATCAATATCACCACGAATATCATATTTTTTAAAACCTTTTGTATGTATTCTAGTACTAAAAAATCCAATAAACTGATCTTTTATTTTTTCAGGATTATATGCAAATATAAACTTACATGTATTTGTAAATCCTAAAAGATATTGTTTTTCTTTTAAGTTAAATTGTTTATAGATATATTCTCTATTATAAAATTCAAATCTTTCTTCATTTTTATCTTCTTTTTCATGTTTTGTATTTTCAACAAATTTATAAGAAGATTTTTCAAAAATATTTTTTATTTCATCAAAATCCATTGATTCATCTATTATTTTGAATAAAGAATTATCTTTAATGACTTTAGTGTTTTTATTTAATATATATTCATTTATTGCAATCATAATTAAATTAAGTATTCTATTATTGATTTTAATGATGTAAGATCATGATGTTCTGTAATACCATAATAACATTTTTCAAAACCTCTATCATTTTTACCCCATCCATCAGCATAATAATATCCAACAAAGTAATTTTCTTTCTTATCAGGATTAAATGCAAATATAAATTCACATGTATTAGTAAATGCTAAAAGATATTGTTTTTCTTTTAAGTTAAATTTTTTATAAATATAATTGACACTTTCCCATCTAAATCTTATTTCACTTGCTGGTTCTTTTTCATGTTCTGTATTTTCAATAAATTCATAAGAAGATTTTTCAAAAAGTTCTTTTATTTTATCATATTCCATTGATTCATTCATTGTTTTAAATAAAGAATCATCTTTAACAACCTTGCTATTTCTATTTAATATATATTCATTTATTGCAATCATGATTTTAATTTAATTAATTTAATAAATATTCTTTTGCTTCTTTTAAATCTATATTATGTTCATGTCTTTCAGCATCATACATTTTAAAACCATTGTTATGTGTTATAGTACTAAAAAATCCAATAAAATTATCTTTTTGTTTTTCTGGATTAAAAGCAAATATAAATTTACATGTACCTGTAAATCCTAAAAGATACTGTTTTTCTTTTAAATTAAATTGTTCATAAATATATCTTCTATTATAAAATTCAAATCTTATTTCATTTTTGTCTTCTCTTTCATGTTTTATATTTTCAACAAATTCATAAGAAGATTTTTCAAAAAGTTCTTTTATTTTATCATATTCCATTGATTCATCCAATGTTTTAAACAAAGAATCACCTTTAATAACCTTACTATTTCTATTTAATATATATTCATTTATTGCAATCATAATTAATTTAAATATTCTTTTACAAAATCAAAACCTATTTTTGCTTGTGATTCATCATTTCCACAAAAATTTAGTGAATAAAATGAGGCATTTGCAGAAAAACAAAAACTAATAAATTCAGATTTACTTTTTTCTGGATTATATATAAATATAAATTTAGCATTTCCATCATTATGACCAATCATATATTGTTTTGTATATTTATCAGCATTAAATAAATCTGCAATATATTTTCTGCTTTCATAATCCACATTTTCTTGATGATATTTTTTATAAGATAATTCTTCCAATAATTCTCTTAACTCAAAAATATTTATATCTTTATTTAAAACATCTAATGGATCTTTTTTGTTTATTTCATTTGTCTTAGATATATTTTGTTTATTTATTATATATTCATTTATTGCAATCATAATATACTATATAATGTTTTTTTGTAGTCATCTAATTCATTTTTGATATTATCAAATGCTTTATTTGTCTCAAATATTTTATCATAATGACTTGACATTTCTTTTTTATCTAATAAAGATATAAATTCATTTTTATCTTTTACTTTTGTTTTACATATATTTATTTTATTACGTCCCATTCCTATAGACATTATAAATGGAGCTTTAACATTTATAAATGCAAAAATAATATATCCATCATGTACACTTATTATTTGTACAGCTTTAAGATTTTCATCTGAAAACTCTATTTCATGTAATCCTAAAATAATTTTATATCCATTTTTTATAAGAAGATTAACTAATGTACATGTTATTTCAACATATTCTTTTGATTGATTTTTTAATTCTTCAATTATATTTTTGATAAGTGTATCATCATTAGAGTCATTGCATTTTTCTCTAAGTTCTTTTTCAAAATCTTCTAATGTTATATGATTAATAACTTTTGAAGTCTTAGATATTATATATTCTAATATTGGTTTCATAATTAAAATATATTAGGTCTATTTTTAAATCTTATTGGACATCTATTAAACATATTACTAAATGATGCTGGATGTAAGTCCCAAGAATTTAGATTTTGATCAAATGATGAACAATCTTCAAACATTTCATCTAATATATCAGCCTTTTCCATATTCCATTTATCTAGTGGTTTATTAAATTTTATACATAATTTAAACATACCTCTAAAATCTATTCCATTTGAAACATCCCAATCATTCAATGGTTGATTAAAATTTTCACAACCAGAAAAACAAAACTTAAAATAATCTACTTTATTAACTTTCCAATTATTAAGATTAATATTGAAATTTTTACAATTACAAAACATAGACCACATATTATTTAAATTTTGTGTATTCCATTTAGATATATTTGCATTAAATTCATGACATCCATAAAACATATTTTGTGCATCTGATAATTTTGATACATCCCATTTTTCTAATCCTTTTCCTTTAAAAGATTGACAATCTGAAAACATATAATATCCTCTGTATAAATTAGACATATCCCATTCTGATAAATCACAATCAAAATATATACATCCATAAAATAACATTGCAGCATCAGCTATATTTGAAGTATTCCATTTTGATACATCTCCATTAAATTTTTTATGATATATTGGTCCTTGACCAATATTGTGAATATTTAAAGATGTACAATCTTTTATATCTATATGATTCAAATCTGCATTTAATCCTAATCTATTAATTTCTTCATTTATTATATCAGGAAAATTATCATTATTTGCTTTAATTATATATCTTTTAGATGACTTTGATATTATATATTCTAATATTGGTTTCATAAATTAAAATTCAAATATTCTTTTTAAATCTCTTGTATCTTTTATTCCAGAGACTACTTCTTCAATTGTTTTATATTCTTTTGGGATTTCAAATACTTTTAAATCTTCAGTATTATTAATATCATCTTTTACTTCTTCTTTTGGTACAACAAAAATATGATAAGCTTTATATATAAGAATATCAAATTCTGTATTCTTATATTTCTTTTGATATTTATCCCATAAATCTCCAGATGGCCATATTATACAATATGTATTACATAAATACTTATTTATCTTATTTATCTTTGATAAATTATCTTTATTAATGATATATTCAAATAAATGTTTCATATATAAAAATAAAAAATGAGCATGTATAAATACATACTCATTTCATTTTAATGCCTTAGATTAAGTTTTATCCGAAATTTCCCTTTTCTTGTTTCTTATTTTTTGTCATATTATCAATCCAATAATAATCATCATCTCCATAATCATTACGAATAGATAATATAGCATTTATAATTATCAATAATACTAATAATATACCTATAATAATTAGTGCCATTATATATTAAATAATTTATTGATTAAACTTTCTCTTTCTCTAGTCAATTTATTTATTTTATTTTGGATATCATCTGCTTTCTCTTTTATGACTTCTTTAAGTCGTTTCTTTGCAGAATCTTCACTTCCAAATATGTTGTCTTCTTTATAAGATTTACCAGTTCTTAAGTGTTCATCATTAGTAAGCTCATTATAATACTTAATCATTTTACATCTTGAACAGGCAACAGGATCTTTATATTGTATACCATCTGTACTTTCAAAAGTGAAAAAGAATTCACTGCTTTCAAGATCTAACAATGCTTTCTTTATTGTCAGGTCATTCTCATCTACTACATAATACTCGTATTTCATATTATTGTATTGAAATTTGTTCAAAAGAAGAAAGTGAATTTTCTATTATTCTTTAGTTCTTGTAATTTATCTCGTAATATACGACTATTTATCTCATCAGTAATTTCATTTACATTTTTAGTCTCAATATCAGACATCATTGCATTATGCCATTCATCTTTAGGTAAATAAGTTTTTCTTAGCCAACACATTAATACCTCTTGAGCTGTACACCAACCATTTGCATTCATGCATCCTTTACAATGATGTTCTCTTTTATCTTTTACAAATTCTGATTCATTTGCTCCTATCTTATTCATATTCTTCAAAATTAAAATGATGTTCAAACCAATTTCTTATTAGGCATTCTTTACAGTTTTCAGGTTTACCCCTTACACATGAAGGTGTAGAAGCAAATGGAAAACAATACCCATACAACAACATATAATGTTGAGCTTTAGTCATAGTCTTTTATGCAATAGTTTTTGAGCTTCATCAATATAGTCTCTGTAGTTTTTTAATCCAGTATAAGTATCAGGACTTTCCATTATGTCATGACAATGCATAATGAACTCTTCAGTTGTATCAAAGTCAATATATCTATCTATCCAAGCTTTTTCTCTATCAGTAGGTTCTGGCATGTCTTTTGGAAGTTCAGGCCATTTTTTATATTTTTCTTCAAGTTCTTCAATGAATGTTTCAGCTGATGTTTTGAATTTCTCATCAGATATAAACACTTCATTAAACCAGCTTATTGGCCATGACTTGCATTTATATGTATGTATATCCCAATTATCATCTGCTGCATCTAATTCATATTCTGAATCTAAAAGATCATTGACAAACTTGCGATATGCTTCATTGATTGCAGTCAATACATATTTGCAAATATAAGAATGATATTCTAAATACTGT
>JAEEGL011058216.1_pt1 | contig 15070 bp, 13 predicted proteins | sample 9134231 | NCBI WGS metagenome assembly JAEEGL01 (sample SAMN16246548, study PRJNA631951) | gut metagenome | biome: gut microbiome; feature: rumen; material: fiber-attached | host: Bos | place: Iran: Karaj | collected 2018-10 | reverse complement strand
GGAAGGATCAGCATGGTAATGGTGATGACGATGGAAGAAAAGTGATCCGCAAACCCGGTATACACACCAAAGATGGCCATGCAGGTGGCAGCAAACATATAGAAGAAGTTGCAGAGAATCCGGTTGATGCCGGGCTTGGAGAGCAGCATCATCAGGTAATGGATCACGGCCGTGATGATGGCAACACAGACACTGTCGCGCCAGGATCCGTTGAACAGGAAGCAGAGGCACAGCATGCCGACCACCTGTCCCAGCAGGATGACGAAGTCCGGATACTCCCGGACAATCTCGGCTTCTTCCAGAAGATGCATCAGCTTCTCCGGATCCGGCCGTTTCTGACAGACGGTATAGGAAAGGCGGTTGAGATTCTTGAGCCGGGAGAGATGGATGCCGGAGGGCGGAATCGTGATCTGCCGGGAGGCATAACGGCCGGTCTGGGTCATGGCGGCAATGCTCATGTGGGTGGAGAGCAGAAAAATGCTGACGCCGGTAAGACCGTAACTGGAGCAGATTTTGTCGGCGGCCAGTTCCACACGCTCGAGGTTGGCACCGGAGAGAATCATATCCCGGGAGAGGGAAACGACAAAGTCCAGAATCAGATCAATGCCGGATTCGCCGGCTGCTTTGGAAGGCTGATACATGGTATTTCCTTTCTGTCTTCGGCTCAGTCATCCCTTCGGCTTCGCGCTTCATCCTCTGCGTTCATGCGCTGGATGTCTGCGAGAAACTCAGGGGTCATGACCGGTTTGGAGGCGGAAGAGGGATTCCGGGGTTTCTTCGGTTTTGCGGCAGGGGCATCCTTTGCCCGGAGGGAAACCGGAAGCCGGACATTCTTCTTTTTCCCGATCTTCTCTGTGATCATCCTGGTTACGGCAGGGTACGTAAAGGGCGTGCAGGGCAGGGCTGCGGTGAGCCAGGGAGAATGACAGTAGAGAAGCACCCGGGTCTGTCCCGGCCAGAGCTGGACGCGGGTAATCGCGGCCCAGGGGATATCGGTCCGGGATATGGACACCATGCCGTCTTCCCCTGCCGGAGCGTCCGGTGAACGGAACCGTGCCAGCAGTTTCCAGGAGGCGGGCTTTGGCAGGCAGCATTCGATATGAATCCCCTTCTGGTCCGCTGCGCAGTCCAGGACATCCGGGCCCTGGAGAAGAAGGTCAAGGCCGACCACGGCGCAGAGGACGCCGAGAAGGATCAGAAGCGAAAGGGGAAACGGTCCGGAAAGCAGGGCTTCCAGGGCGGGAAACCCTCCGGAAATGGTTTCCAGCGCACAGACCAGGAGGAAGACAATGCCTGTCACGGGCAGGATAATGCGCATGCTGGTGTTCCAGCAGATCCAGTCAAAAACAGGAAGATGGTCGACACACCAGGTCACGCCTTTTCCTGTATTTCCTCGGACAGGAGAAGCGCTCTTTTTCCCGGAGGTCCGGCGTTTTTTCTTCACAGGTTCGGGCATGACAATCACCTTCCTTGGCCCGGATTGACGAATTCCGCAGAAAAGCGTACGCTATGCTGCAGAAAAGGAGGGACAGCAGATGCGTGTGCTGCTGACAGGATTTGAAGATTTTGGCGGGGTCACGGAAAACCCTTCATGGCTGGCCGTTCAGGCCGCCGCGCGCAGGCTGAAGGAGGCCGAATGTGTGCGTCTTCCGGTGGTCTACGGAGAGGCCGGAAGGCGGCTTTTGGAGGAAATCCGGGAAAAACGGCCGGATTTCGTGCTTGCATGCGGCGCGGCCATCGGTCGCGAAAACGTTACTCCGGAACTGATGGCGATCAATTACCGGTATGCGCGTGCTGCAGACAATGCCGGAAACCTCATGCTCGGGAAACCGGTTCTGGAGGGCGGCGAAACGGCCCTCATGACTTCCCTGCCCCTGCCTGTCCTGGTGGAGAAGCTTCGGGAGGAAGGACTCCCCTGTTCCCTTTCCGTATCCGCCGGAAGTTACGTCTGCAACGATCTCTATTATACCCTGCTTGCGTCCAGGAATGAATGGGGATACCGGGGACTTTTTGTTCACGTGCCCTCTGCGGAGAAATTGGACCCGGAAACCGCCGCAGAGATCCTGGTCCGGCTGGTCCGGGAAGCCGAATAAGGGAAAGAAAAAGCCGCGGGGCAGCCCCTGCGGCTTTTTTTGGCACCATCATTCGGCGGAATCCGGCGCTTCCTCGGACAGGACATCATCAGCCTCTGCCTCTTCAATCGGCCTCTGGATCTCCACAAAAACAGGCTTGCTGTTTCTGGAAGTAGCTGCCTTCACGATTGTACGGATTGCTTTGGCGATACGTCCCTGCTTGCCGATCACTTTGCCCATGTCAGCTTCCGCGACATTGAGTTCGAGAATCACAGCTTCAGGACCTTCCGTCACGTGGACAGCGACCTGCTCCGGATGATCCACCAAGGACTTTGCCACAAAGGTGAGCAGTTCTTGCATGGAACGTTCCTTTCTAATTCCCGTTCAAAGGGAATTGGGCAAGGACAGGAGCATTACTTTTCGATAACGCCTGTCTTTTTGAGCAGAATCCGGACAGTATCAGTGGGCTGAGCGCCGACGCCAACCCAGTACTTTGCCTTTTCACCGTCGATCTTGATTTCGGCGGGGCTGGTCATGGGATTGTAATAACCGATTTCTTCGATGAAACGGCCATCACGGGGGAAACGGTCATCTGCAACGACAACACGATAGAAGGGCTTTTTCTTCATACCCATTCTCTTCAGACGAATCTTAACTGCCATGGAACATCCTCCTTCAACTGGTTCGGAAAAAATTGATCATATGGAAACCACGAATGACGTGGGACCACGCGTTTTAGTGGGGCATGGAGCGCATCAGCTGGCGCATCTTGCCCTTGTTTTTGTTACCGCCAAACTGCTTGATCATGTTGCGTGCATTTTCAAAATTGCGGATTAGCAGGTTGACATCCTGGACGGTTGTGCCGGAACCGGCAGCGATGCGCCGGCGGCGGCTGGCATTGAGAATTTCCGGATTGCGGCGTTCCTTCTTGGTCATGGAACGGATGATGGCTTCCGGCTTCTTCATGGCGTTTTCATCAATCTCAATGTCTTTTCCGGACATGCCGGGAAGCATGTTGAGCATGCTCCGGATGCCGCCCATCTTTTTCATGGACTGCATCTGCTCAAGGAAGTCTTCCAGATCGAACTTGCCCTTTTCAATGCGTTTTGCCAGGGCATCGGTCTTGGAAACATCCTGCTCCTCCATGGCCTCGCCGGCTTTTTCGAGGAGCGTCATCATATCGCCCATGCCGAGGATACGGCTGGCCATACGGTCCGGATAGAAGGGTTCGATCTCGGTGAGCTTTTCACCGATACCGGAGAACTTGATCGGCTTGCCGGTGACAGCGCGCACGGAGAGTGCAGCACCGCCGCGGGTATCGCCGTCGAGCTTGGTGAGGATCACGCCGTCCACATTCAGCTTCTCATTGAAGGTCTGTGCGACGTTGACGGCATCCTGACCGGTCATGGCGTCGACCACCAGGAGGATTTCCTGGGGATGTACGGTATCGCGGATGCGTTTGAGCTCTTCCATCAGCTCGATGTCAATGTGCAGGCGGCCGGCGGTATCGATGATCACGACGTCGCGTCCGTAATAGCGTGCCTGGGCAATGGCTTCGGTGGCTGTCTGGACAGGATCCTGCGTGCCTTTCTCGTAGACCATGGCGCCGACCTGTTCACCGACAACCTGCAGCTGTTTGATGGCGGCGGGGCGGTAGATATCGCAGGCGGCCAGCAGGACTTTCTTGCCCTGTTTCTGGAGGTAGCCTGCCAGTTTGGCAGCCATGGTGGTTTTGCCGGCGCCCTGCAGGCCGCAGAGCATGTAAATGGTGGGCGTGGAGGAAGACCAGGTGAGCTTGGCCAGGGTGGAACCCATGGTAGCGGTGAGCTCATCGTTCACGATCTTCATGACCTGCTGGGAAGGCGTGAGCGAGCTGAGAACTTCCGTTCCAACGCACTTTTCAGTGACGCGCTTGATAAAGTCTTTGGCGACGGCATAGTTGACGTCTGCTTCAAGAAGAGCCATACGGATTTCCCGCATGCCGTCCTTAACATCCTGCTCTGTCAGCTTGCCCTTGCCGGTCATCTTGCCAAGAGCATTCTGCAGTTTCTGGGTCAAGCCCTCAAAGGCCATATCCGTCCTCCTCCGTATACAGCTGGATGAGTGTATCGAGCTGCATGATGGCTTCATCACATTTTTCTTCCCTGAGCAGATTCCTGCATTTCTGCAGGCCGCTGAGCATCACGCGGAAGCGTTCAGCCGTGCCGAGGGATTCTTCGAGATGGAAGAGCTTTTCCGCCGAGCGGTTCAGAACATTGGATACGCCCTGGCGGCTGACGCCGGTTTCCCGTGCGATTTCACCCAGGGACATGTCTTCTTCACAATACATGGAGAGGACTTCTTTCTGCTTGTCGGTCAGCAGGCCGCTGTAGAAGGCTGCCAGGTAGGCAAGCTCTACTTTCCTCTGCAGAAATTCCGGTGTTTCCTGTGCCATGCTTCCACCTCACTGTCAACCGTTTCCGGTTGCCAGAGGTATTATACACAAAGCGGGACAGGTGTCAAGTGTTTTTGATTGACATTCTTTCTTCCTGCCATCCGGGTGCCGGAATACGTAAAAACCATGGGCGGCACTGCCTGCCGTGGGCTTGCAAGAACTACCATTGAAAGGTATACTTATACTGTGTTCTTGCGCGTATCTGCGGTCCGGTATTTTGCAGCCCTGCAATCCGATAACCGGAAGTCTTCAGAACACATAAGGAGTTAAAATGCTGGAATTTATTAAAAACCTTCTGGGCGGGAGCAATGCCTCCGAGCTCAAGAAGCTTGAAAAAACAGTCCGCCAGGTGGATGACCTGGAGGATGCATACAAAAAACTGACCGATGAGCAGCTCAAGGCCAAGACAGAGGAATTCAGACAGCGTCTGGCGAACGGCGAAACGGAAGATGATATTCTTCCCGAAGCCTTTGCCACGGTCCGCGAGGCGGACGCGCGTGTCCTGGGCATGCGCCCCTACCATGTGCAGGTGCTGGGCGGCCTGGTTCTGCATCAGGGTAATATTGCTGAAATGAAGACCGGTGAAGGCAAGACGCTGGTGGCTACCCTGCCCGCTTACCTCAACGCACTGAGCGGCAAGGGTGTTCATATTGTGACGGTCAACGATTATCTGGCCAAGCGCGACAGCGAATGGATGGGCAAAGTCCACCGTTTCCTGGGACTCACTGTGGGTCTGATCGTGCATGACCTGGAGCCCGAACAGCGCCGTGCGGCCTATGCCTGCGACATCACCTACGGCACCAACAACGAACTGGGCTTCGATTACCTGAGGGACAACATGGTCATTCGCCAGTCCAACCTGGTGCAGAGGGGCCATCACTATGCCATCGTGGACGAAGTTGACTCCATCCTGATCGATGAAGCCAGGACGCCTCTGATTATTTCCGGTCAGGGTGAGGCCTCCACCGATCTCTATAACCGTGTGGACAATGTGGTCTGCGGCCTGAAGCGGGACCAGGACTACACGGTGGATGAAAAGAAGAAATCCGTGGCCCTCACGGATGAAGGCGCACAGCGCGTGGAAAGAGCGTTCGGAATCAGCAACATCAATGATGCCGAGAATGCAGAGCTGAACCATCACGTGCACTGTGCACTGCGTGCCCATGCCATCATGAAGCGCGATGTCGACTACGTCGTGCAGGGCGGGCAGGTTGTGATCGTGGACGAGTTCACGGGCCGTCTGATGATTGGACGCCGTTATTCGGAAGGTCTGCACCAGGCCATCGAAGCCAAGGAGCATGTCAAGATCGAACGCGAAAGCAAAACACTCGCCACCATTACCTTCCAGAACTACTTCCGCATGTATGAGAAGCTGGCCGGCATGACCGGTACGGCCAAGACGGAAGAGGACGAATTTGAAGCCATCTACAACCTGAGCGTTGTGGAAGTGCCCACCAACCGTCCGAACATCCGCAAGGATATGGATGACGTGGTCTACAAGAACACAAAGGCCAAGTTTGCCGCCGTAGTCCGCTCCATTGAGGAGCACCATGCGACCGGTCAGCCGGTGCTGGTGGGTACCGTTACGGTGGAAACCAGTGAAATGCTGTCGAGAATGCTGGAACGCACCGGCATCGAGCATTCCGTGCTCAATGCCAAGAACCATGCCCGTGAAGCAGAGATCGTTGCCCAGGCCGGCCGTCTGGGCACGGTGACCATTGCCACCAACATGGCTGGCCGTGGTACCGATATTCTTCTGGGCGGCAACCCGGACTTCATGGCAAGGCGCGACCTGCGCAATGCCGGCATGGATGAGGAAATCATCGAGGAAGCAACCGGACATGCTGAGGATGTCAGCGAGGAGGTTGCCAGCGCGCGCAAGGAGTACATCCGTCTTTACGAGCATTACAAGCAGGAAACGGACCGCGAGCATGCAGAAGTGCTCAAGGTCGGCGGCCTGCACATCATCGGCACCGAGCGCCATGAATCCCGTCGTATTGACAACCAGCTGCGCGGACGTGCCGCCCGTCAGGGCGACCCCGGTTCCACCCAGTTCTTCATCAGTCTTGAGGATGACCTGATGCGCCTCTTCGGTTCCGACCGGATCGGCCCCATGGTCGAAAAGCTGGGCCTGCCGGACGACGAACCGCTTCAGGCGGGCATGCTGACCAAGCAGATTGAAGGCGCACAGAAGAAGATCGAAGGCCGCAACTTTGAAACCCGCCGCCACGTCCTTGAGTATGACAATGTCATGAACCGGCAGAGAGAAGTCATTTACGGACAGCGCCGCCGGGTGCTCATGGGCGAGAATGTCAAGTCCAACATCCTCGGCATGGAGGACAAGCTCATCGAGAGTGCCGTTGCACGCGACTGCCAGTCGGACGAGTCGGCCGAATGGGATATGACCGATCTGAAGAATTACCTTGAGAACCTGTGTCTCCATCAGGGTTTCATGGCCTCCCATCAGTATCTGATTGACAATGAAGACAAGGAAGCCTTCCTTGCGGGTATGCAGGAAGACGCCCACGCTTTCTATGAAGAGCGTGAAAAGGAGATCTCAGAGATCGGTGTGGACATGCGCGAGTTTGAACGCGTCATGCTGCTGCGTGCAGTTGACCGCCGGTGGATGGACCACATTGACGCCATGGACGAGCTCCGCGACGGCATCGGCTACCGTGCCTACAGCGGCAAGAATCCGATTACCGAATATCAGATTGAAGCCGGACATATGTTCGAGGAACTGAATTACCTGATCCGTGAGGACACCGTCCGTGCCATCTGCCATGCCCGGATCCAGAAGACCCCCGAGCCTGTGCAGCAGGCAAGACCGACCCTGGAACAGGTCAAGGCGCGGCTGCAGCTTCAGCAGAGCATGCAGAAGCCGGCGGCCACCCCGCCCAAGGAAGCCCCGCGTCAGCCGGTCAAGGCCGATAAGAAGATCGGACGCAACGATCCCTGCCCCTGCGGCTCGGGCAAGAAGTACAAGAACTGCTGCGGCAGAAACCTTCCTCAGACTGACGACTGAAGACGGACTGCAGGGCAGTCCGGACAGAGAAAGGAAGAGGCAGACATGCGGAAGAGACAGGAGAGAAAGGCCGGATTCTTGTAACGGGCCTGCTGAACCCTTTTCCAACAATGCAGTCAGTAAAGAAATGAGGAATTCAAATGATTGAACTGGAACAATATGCGCAGGACCTGCAGGGAATCCGGAAGAGCATCCTTTCTGCCGGAGAAGCACTTCATGTGGACCATATGCGTGAACAGGTGGAAGAGCTGGAGCAGGAAATGAACCAGCCGGATTTCTGGAATGACCTGGAGCATTCCACCAAGATCAACCAGAAGGTGGGCGGACTCAAAAACCGGCTCGCCCATTATGAAAAGCTGCTCACCGGTGCGGATGACATTGAAGTGATGATGGACCTCGCAAAGGAAGAAAACGACGAGGACATGGTCAAGGAAGCCGGGGAAGCGATTGCCCGCCTGAAGGAACAGGCGGAAGCGCTGGAGCTGGAAACGCTCATGCGCGGAAACTACGATGATTCCAATGCCGTGCTCTCCCTGCATGCAGGTGCAGGCGGAACCGAAGCGCAGGACTGGACACAGATGCTCTACCGCATGTATACCCGTTACTGCGAACGCATGGGCTTCACCATCAAGCTTCTGGATTTCCTGGAAGGCGATGAAGCAGGCATCAAGTCCGTTTCCTTTGAAGTGGACGGCGACCATGCCTACGGCTATCTGCGCGGAGAAAAAGGCGTTCACCGCCTGGTGCGCATTTCGCCCTTTGACTCCAACGCAAGACGGCATACCTCCTTCTCCTCGCTGGACGTGGCACCGATGCTCGAGGATGATGACGACGACATCCAGATCGATATGAAGGATGTCCGTGTTGATACCTATCATTCCTCCGGTGCCGGCGGACAGAACGTCAACAAGACCAGTTCGGCTGTGCGTATGACGCACTACCCTACCGGCATTGTTGTGTCCTGCCAGACCGAACGTGACCAGGTGCAGAACCGTGCAACCTGTATCAAGATGCTCAAAGCCAAGCTGCTGGAACTGCGTGAACGCGAGAAGGAACAGCAGATGGCGGACATCAAGGGTGAAATGAAGAAGATCGAATGGGGCAGCCAGATCCGCTCCTATGTCTTCCAGCCCTACACCATGGTCAAAGATCATCGCACCGGCTTTGAAGTCGGCAATATCGATGATGTGATGAACGGAAACCTGGAGGGCTTTGTGACCTCCTACCTGAAGATGCAGTAATCCGGACGCTGCCCGCCTGCAAGGGCGGGCAGCATCGGTTTTTTGCGGCGGTTAATCATGCGAAAACAGTTTTCTGCCCGTCTGACGGGTTTTCTTCTGTCTCTGGCCATCTGTATCTGGGGCCTGGCCTCCATTGTGGAGGGACTGGGAACGGGCGGAGACCTTATGCTTTCCCTGATGCGCAGGTATGCGCCGTCCGTGATGACCGGACTTCCCGAAGAGGAGTATCCGGGCATGTGCGGGATGATCACAGATTATCTGGCGGGAAGCCGGGAGGAATTCCAGTACCAGTGGTCCGGGAAGGACGGCGTCCGCTATGTGGGCTTTCATGACTATGAACAGCAGCACATGGAGGATGTGCGGTCTCTCTTCGTCCTTGACCGCACGGTGTTGATGATTTCAACAGCCCTCGGCGCGGTCTGTGTAGGCCTTCTCTTTTTCTTCCGGCGCAGGACGCCGTCGCTCAGGGGCATGCGGGACGGCGCGGTGGCCGTGGTGCTCCTGCTGGCCGGGCTGCTTGTGTGGGGCCTTGCGGACTTTGATTCGTTTTTCGTGGCATTTCACCACCTGGCGTTCACCAACGGTCTCTGGCTTCTGAACCCGTCGACCGACCTTCTGATCCGGCTGATGCCCGAGGATTTCTTCATGGCCTATGCGCGCATCGCTGCGATTTCCTATCTTCCCTTTCCCCTGCTTCTGATGATCGTACCTCAGTGTATTATTCGAAAAGAGAGAAAACAGTATGCCAAGCAGTCAGTCGGCCTTTGAAGCGCGCATGCGTGAAAAGGCAGAAATTCTACAGCATCAGGAGACCGTCCGGATTCTCGCGCTGGAGACATCCTGCGATGAGACGGCGGCGGCCGTCATTGAGAACGGACGGAAAATCCTGTCGAATGTTGTCTTCAGTCAGATCGATCTGCATGCGCTTTACGGCGGCGTGGTTCCGGAGATTGCGAGCCGTGCACACGTGGAAGCCTGTGACCGGGTCGTGGATGAGGCTGTCCAGGCTGCGGGGATCCGTCTTCAGGATGTGGATGCCCTCGCCGTCACTTATGGCCCGGGCCTTGTCGGCGCTTTGCTGACCGGGGTGAGCTGCATGAAGGGACTAAGCTATTCCCTGGAGAAGCCGCTGATTCCGGTGAACCATATTGAAGGACATATCTCCGCCAATTTCCTTTCACACCCGGACCTGAAACCGCCGTTCCTGTGTCTGGTGGTTTCCGGCGGACACAGCCATCTTGTGCAGGTGCCGGACTACGGGGAATATCATCTGATCGGCCAGACGGTGGACGATGCCGCGGGGGAAGCCTTTGACAAGGCAGCGCGTGTTCTGTCCCTTCCATACCCGGGCGGTCCGCGCGTGGACAAGCTCGCCGAGGAAGGAAACCCGGATTTCCTCACACTTCCGCACCCGCATGTGGAAGGCCGCTATGACTACAGTTTTTCAGGCATGAAGACTGCCTTTCTCAATGCATGCCATACCATGGAAATGAAGGGTGAGGAACTGCCGAAAGCAGACCTTGCAGCGAGTTTCCGCAAGGCCGTGGTGGATTCCCTTGTGGAAAAAGCGATTCTGGCGGCCCGGGAGACAGGTACGCATCAGATGGCGATGGCCGGCGGCGTGAGCGCAAACCGGCTTCTGCGCCGCAGCATGCAGGAGGCCTGCGACCGCCTGCACATGCCGCTGTACATGCCGGAAATTCATCTTTGCACGGATAACGGAGCCATGATCGGTTCCGCAGCCTATTACCGTCTGCTCAAAGGAGAAATTGCACCGCTGACCCTCAATGCGGTGCCGGGACTGAGACTTGTCTGAAGACCAATGCAGAAAGGCGGGGATCACCATGAACATGATCGATGTAATTACCGATAAAAAACTGGGGAAGGAACTGACACAGGAAGAGATTGATCTTTTTGTAGAAGCTGCTGCCCACGGTACGGCTCCGGACTATCAGCTGGCAGCCCTGCTGATGGCCATCCGTCTCAACGGAATGACCGCCAGGGAAACCACCGCACTGACCCTGGCCATGCAGAAGAGCGGAGATACCGTGGATCTGAGCGGGATTCCCGGCATCAAGGTGGACAAACATTCGACAGGCGGTGTTGGGGATACGACGACCCTGATCCTGGCCCCCCTGGTGGCGGCATGCGGTGTTCCGGTTTCCAAGATGAGCGGACGCGGGCTCGGGCATACCGGCGGCACGCTCGACAAGCTGGAATCCATACCTGGCATGTCGGTTGCTCTTTCCCAGGACCAGTTCTTCGAGCAGGTGAAGCGGATCGGCGTGGCCGTCATCGGACAGACCGGAACCCTTGCGCCGGCCGACAAGACGCTGTATGCGCTGCGTGATGTGACGGCAACGGTGGACAGCCTTCCGCTGATTGCAAGCTCCATTATGTCCAAAAAACTGGCTGCCGGAAGCGATGCGATTGTTCTGGATGTCAAGACAGGCAGCGGTGCGATCATGCATGACCTGGAAGGTTCCATTCAGCTCGCCAGTGCCATGGTGGATATCGGCACACTGGCAGGCAAGCCGGTCACGGCTGTCGTGACCGGCATGGAGCAGCCGCTGGGAACACATGTGGGCAATGCCCTGGAGGTCAAGGACGCCATTGATGTCCTGGCAGGACGCACAAAAGGGGATCTCCTGGATGTTTCCCTGCTTCTCGGAGCGCATATGCTGGTGCTGGGCGGCGTTGCAGCGGACCTGAAGGCAGCCGGGAAAAAGCTGAAGCAGGCACTGGAGAGCGGTGCCGGACTGGAAAGATTTGCCGAAATGATCCGTGCACAGGGCGGTGATCCGAGGGTTACAGAGGATGTATCCCTTCTTCCTCAGGCCAGGGTGGTGCGTTCCGTGCCGGTGGGACAGCACGGGTTTGTCACGCGTATGGATACGACGGAACTGGGCCTTGCAGCCCAGGCCATGGGTGCAGGCCGCCAGCGCAAGGAAGACAGCCTGGATTATTCCGTGGGGTTTGTGCTTCCGGTCCGAATTGGCGATGAAGTGTTCCCGGAAGACCGCTTCTTTACGCTTTATGCAAGAACAGAAGAAGAGGCAGACCGGGCGGAGGAGGCAGTCCGCAGGGCGATTGTCCTTGGGAACGAACCGGTGGCCCGTCCGCCTCTGTGGTATGCACAGATTACCAAGGACGGCGTTGTGAAACCGGAGTAAAACAGGAAAAAGGTGAAAGCATGGACAGGAAAATCATTGTTCTGACAGGTGGAGGCACACTGGGACATGTGACGCCGCACATGGCGCTGATTCCCAGACTTCAGGCCCAGGGATATGAAATCCATTATATCGGGACTGCCAGCGGGATGGAAGCGGAGAAGATCCGGTCGATTCCGGGAATCAAATACCATGCGGTGAAAACCGGAAAACTGCGCCGGTATTTTTCCTGGCAGAATTTTACGGATCCTTTCCGGGTGATCGCCGGTGCGTTTCAGTCTGCGCATTTGATGGGCAGGCTGCATCCGAACGTTGTCTTCAGCAAGGGCGGCTTTGTGGCGGTGCCGGTGGTGTTCGGTGCATGGCTGCACCGGATTCCGGTGCTTTGTCACGAGAGCGATCTGACGCCGGGACTCGCCAATAAGCTGTGCAAACCCTTCGCAACCAGGATGGTTACGACGTTCCCGGAGTGTGCTGCTGCACTGGGGGAAAAAGCAGAGGTTGTCGGAACCCCGCTTCGTCCCGACCTGTTTTCAGGAGACCGGAAAAAGGGCCTTGCTCTCACGCATTTTGACGGAACCCGTCCGATTCTTCTGATGATGGGCGGTTCTTCCGGAGCGCAGTCTGTGAACAAGGCGCTGCGCGAAGCACTGGATGAACTGACAAAGGACTTCGACGTGGTGCACCTGTGCGGAAAAGGCAATCTGGACCCTGCGCTTGAAGGGGTCAGAGGATATACCCAGATTGAATTTATGGACGCAGAGCTCCCCCATGTCCTTGCCTGTGCGGATCTCGTGCTCAGCCGGGCGGGATCCAATGCGTTGATGGAGTTCCAGGCACTGGACAAGCCGATGCTGCTGGTACCTTATCCGAAGGGAGCAAGCCGCGGTGACCAGATTCTGAATGCGCAGAGCATGGAGAAACGCGGACTGTGCAAAGTGCTGCTCCAGGAAAACATGACCGCGGAAAGCCTGACAAATGCGCTCAGGGAAACATGGGAAGCCCGGGGCAGTCTGAAAGAGGCAGTCCGCAAAGCACCACCGGCCAACGGAACAGAGCGGGTTCTCGAGATTATTGAGGAAATCCGGAAAAAGTAAAGGGAACCGGTCTTGCAGTCCCGGGAATGAATGAAGACATAAAAATGGGAGCGGAATCAGTCCGTCTCCCATTTTCTGTTTCTGTATGAGATTTGTCAGATGGGGTTTTCGCGCGTAAAAATACGGCTTCCGACTCGTACACCCCAAGCGGTTCCATTCCGGAAGAAGAATTCCAGACGGGCACGCAGCTGGTCGGGTTTCTCTCTGTCCATGGCAAGAAACCGCCCTGCACCGCAGTAGACAAGGGTCACAGGATGGTCACCGACAACCGCGCTGAGCGGTGCGTCAGTGCCGGAAACTTTCACTCTGGAGGGAACACCCTCATGTCCGATATAGGTGCCGACGAGCATTTCCGGATCCGAGAAGTCCCTGCCGGCAGGAATAAACCAGCGATGGGAGGTTTCAAGCGGAATCCCCATAACAGCGTTGTACAGCACCCACATAACACTGTCCATGTCTGCATCCCCAAGGCTGCAGAGGACAGCAAATCCGTAGCCTTCACCCAGCAGCAGACCGCCTTTGGTGGATACGCCGTGCAGGCCGCCGCCGTGTTCGCAGATCACATGGCCGCATTTGACACGTTTGTACAGGCCAAGCCCATAGAGTGCCTGATCGGTTGCCGGGATGGAAGGCCCGATCATGGATTCCACGGCTGCGCGGGGAAGCACCTGCTTTCCGCCGGCCATTCCCCAGTTGGAGAGACAGCGGTAATAGGCGGCCATATCCCGCGAGGTGGATTTGACCATGGCGCATCCGCGGAAGGGCGGGAGAATACTCCAGTGATCATCGCAGGTGAGCTGATCCCCGTCATATTCAAACAGTGAGACAATATTGCCCTGTGCCATGGCATGCGCACTGATGCAGTCGTCATCCATGATGGTGCGGGTCATGCCAAGCGGCTCAAAAATACGCTGTCTGCAGAAATCCTCCAGCGGAATGCCTGCAGCCATATCGACCACATAGGAGAGTACGGCATACCCTTCATTCGAGTAGCTCATATTTTCGCCGGGAGCCCCGACGGTTGGATAGGGACAATGGGCAATATACTCAATAATCTGCTCAATAGTATTCATCTGGTTGGGGGCAGAGGCGCGCATGGCCTGAATCCATTCACCGTCCCGGTTCAGACTGTTCTGAGCAATGGACCATTCCAGGGGCTCCATCGGTGGAATGCCGGCAGTATGCTGTGCCAGGGTCCGAAGAGTCACCAGATCTTTCGGTGCGCCGGGAACAGAAAAATCCGGGAAGTATTTGCTGACAGGATCATTCCAGGAGAGTTTTCCTTCCGTCTCCAGAATGGAAATGGCCAGTGCAGTGATGGATTTGGACATGGAAGCAATGCCAAAAACGGTATCTTCATTAACAGGATCGTCCTGCGCAATGCTGCGAAAGCCATATGCCTTTTCAAAGACCGTTCCGTCAGGTCCTTTAACGCAGATACTGAGATTGGGAAGGCGGTCCCGGGCGATCAGATTCCGGATCTGATGATCTACAGCAGAAGAATCGAAATGCATACAACACACGCTCCATACAGAATAGTCAGGAATATTGTAACTGTCCAATGATTGTGATGCAAGAATCAGCATGTCTTTTAAGTGCTTTTATATTTACCTTTTTGGCTTGCGTGTTACCGGGAGGTGTGTTATACTCTCGCACGCAGGCACCTTTCGCTTGGCAGAATCCGGCGTCCGTGATCAAAGAAAACGACTGGATGTCGTGTTCGAAGGTTGAAAATAAAGCCACATCTGGAGTACCCTGAATTGGAACAAATTCATTTGATGCTTGCGCTTGATCTGAAAAAGGCTTTGCGCCGAGGTTGGAAAGTCGAGTAGAAGCTACTCAAAAGTGCCACGGTGAACAGTCACTGCATTTTTTACTTATGCAATACAAGAATTTCTGAGAACATGGTTCCGTAGCTCAGTAGGATAGAGCGGTCGCCTCCTAAGCGACAGGCCGTGGGTTCGAATCCCGCCGGGATCACGAAAGCTTGCTAGATATTGTAGCAAGCTTTTTATTTTTGCACTATATATT
>JAEEGL010344251.1_pt1 | contig 15070 bp, 13 predicted proteins | sample 9134231 | NCBI WGS metagenome assembly JAEEGL01 (sample SAMN16246548, study PRJNA631951) | gut metagenome | biome: gut microbiome; feature: rumen; material: fiber-attached | host: Bos | place: Iran: Karaj | collected 2018-10 | reverse complement strand
ATTGTCAATAGGAATTGAAGAGGTAGAGGATTTAATAAAAGATTTGGATGATGCGTTTGCATATTCTAAGAAATAAATGTTTAAGGAGAGTATAACCATGAAAAAATTATCAGCATTATTATTAATATCAGCACTTGCAATTGGTACACTTGTAGGCTGCGGAAAAGGTGGCAATAATTCAGAATCACAGGGAGATGCTTCTAAGCAAGAAGGTGCTTCGTCAACAGATAAAACTACTTATCAGCAGATTAAAGACCAAGGTTTTATTACATTTGCCACAGAAGGTACTTATGCACCTTATTCATTCCATGATGATTCGGACAAACTTGTTGGATTTGATGTTGAGGTGGCACAGGCGGTTGCAGAAAAGCTTGGCGTAGAGGCAAAGTTCACTGAGACACAGTGGGATGGTATTATCGCTGGTCTTGATGCAAAGAAATACGATGCTATTGCAAATCAGGTAAGCATTACTGAAGAAAGACAGCAGAAGTATCTTTTCTCTGAACCATATACATACGCTTATGGAGCAGTTGTTGTAAATAGCGACAATGATGATATAAAGAGTTTTGAAGATTTAGATGGTAAGGATGTAGCCCTCACAGTTACAAGTAACTGGGCAGAGGTTGCTGAAAGCTACGGCGGAACAATCGTATCAACAAGTGGTTTCAGTGATTCAATTCAGTTGGTTATTCAAAAAAGAGCCGACGCAACTGTAAATGATAACGTTACATTCTTAGATTTCAAGGCTAATCAGCCTGATGCAAATGTAAAGATAGTGGCAACTTCTGATGAAGCAACAGAGTCAGCCGTCCTTATTAGAAAGGATGATGCAGATTTACAGGAAGCGATAAGTGGAGCAATAAAAGAACTAAAAGAAGACGGTACATTAGCTAAGATTTCTGAAAAGTACTTTGGCGAAGATGTTACTAGTCCGCAGAAATAAGAGCAGATAAATGGAGAATTAAATGAATTCTAGATTGTGGGATATATTAATAAGTTCAATTCCAAGAATATTGCTACCAGGCGTCGTATATACTATTCCGTTGACGTTGATTTCATTTTTCATAGGAATCGTAATTGCGATACTTGTAGCTGTAACACGAGTTATGAAAATCAAAGTGTTATCACAGATATTTCAGTTTTACGTGTGGGTGTTTAGGGGAACACCCATGTTAGTACAACTGTTTATCATATTCTATGGCTTGCCAAATGTTGGAATCAATATTGAACGCTTCCCAGCGGCAGTAATTGCATTCTCACTAAATATCGGCGCCTATGCGTCTGAGACAATTCGAGGATCGATTCTTTCAATCCCTAAGAGTCAGACTGAGGGCGCCGTGGCATGCGGTCTTACTTTATGGCAGACCATGTTACATATTGTATTGCCTCAGGCAATCAAAAATTGTATTCCAGCCTTGTTCAACTCGGTTATTTCATTAGTCAAAGATACCTCTTTGGCATCAAATATCACGATTACCGAGATGTTTATGGAAACGCAAAGAATAGTTGCGGTTACTTATGAACCGCTAGCACTTTACATCGAAGTAGCGGCTGTATATTTGTTGTTTAGTACGGGTCTTTCCTTCTTACAGAAATATACAGAGAAAAAACTCAGCAAAGATAGAAATGTAGCAACACCAGCCTACAGCGGAGATTAGTATGATTAGTATTCGTAATTTACATAAATCCTTTGGCGATAGAACAATCCTTAAAAATATAGATTTGGATGTGGCACAGGGCGAAACAGTTGCCATCATCGGGCCTTCTGGCTCAGGAAAATCTACAACTTTAAGATGTATCAACCTTCTTGAGAATCCAGATAGAGGAGAGTTGACCATCGGAGATAAGAAATATGATTTCAATAAGCTTTCAAAACATGAAATAACGGAAATACGTAGAACAACAGCGATGGTATTCCAAAATTTCAGTTTATATGAAAATAAAACTGCTTTGGAAAACATCACATTGCCATTGATTAAAGCAAAAAAATATGCAAAGAAGGATGCTGTGGAAGAAGCACTGACTCAACTTGAAAAGGTTGGCTTAGTAGATTGGAAAGATCACTATCCTAGTCAACTATCGGGCGGTCAGCAGCAACGAGTTGGTATCGCAAGAGCATTAGCATTGAAACCGGAGGTAATACTCTTTGACGAACCTACAAGTGCACTAGACCCAGAACGTGTGCAGGGGGTGCTTGAAATTATCAAAGAAATATCTGAGCAGAGAATAACATCGATTATTGTTACACATGAATTAGAATTTGCTTTGGATGTTGCAGACAAGGTTGTATTTATCGCCGATGGTGAAATCGTGGAAACAGGTACAGCTAAGGAGGTTTTAAAAAATCCAAAGGACGAAAGGACAATCAAATTCTTAGGTCACTTTGCTGACAAACTGGAATACGTTATCTAAAGTTACTATATTACAGTTATAAATATTTTAGAACCTACTCTTATTAGATTGGTAAGAGCATTGTTCTGAAATATTTATATACTGGATTTAGTAACTTTTTTTCTATTAGTAATAAATACAAACAATTTCTTGATTTTTCCCAATATTTATTGTCATCTAAAAAAATTAAAAACTTTTTTAAAAGGAAAAAGGATATCCTTTTTTTCTGCGTAATATGTATTTATAGAAAGCATCATGCTAGTACAAACGGGAGGCTTATGATGGGCACAATTAGAGAAATGATTGAGCAGATGGAGCGCGAAACTCTTAGCAAATATGCAACGCTCAACGAAAACTCTCGTGGCAGAGAAAAGGACGAGCCACAATGCGATATTCGACCTCTTTTTCAGAGGGATAGAGATAGAATTCTTCATAGCAAGGCATTTAGACGTTTGAAGAACAAAACTCAAGTATTTCTTACTCCTCAGGGTGATCATTACAGAACAAGATTATCTCACACTTTGGAAGTTTCACAGAATGCAAGAACCATAGCAAAGGCCCTCAGACTCAACGAGGACTTAGTGGAAGCTATTGCCCTTGGGCATGATTTGGGACACACTCCCTTTGGTCATGCAGGCGAGGCGCAGCTCAATGCCATGTGTTCTACAGGTTTCATTCATTCTGAGCAAAGCGTCCGTATCGTCGAAAAGCTTGAAAAGGGAGGCTTAGGTCTCAACCTCACATGGGAAGTGCGAGATGGCATCCGCAACCATCAGACAAGTGGACATCCATCAACTCCCGAGGGGCAGATTGTGCGCCTTTCTGACAAGATAGCATATGTTAATTCTGACATTGATGATGCAATCAGAGCACAAATCCTCACCGAGGATGATATTCCTATGGAAATTCGAAGGACTCTTGGCATGACATCTGCAGTGCGGCTTGACACACTGATTCACGATGTTATTATCACAAGTCAGGATAGTCCTGTCATCAAGATGTCTCCAGAGATAGAGCAGGCTATGTCCGAGCTTCGCAAGTTTATGTTTGCTAATGTCTACAAGGATTCTGTGGCAAAGGCAGAAGAAATCAAAGCAAAGCGCATGATTCGCGAGTTATATGAATACTACACAGTTCATTTCGATGAGCTTCCAGATAGATATCGGGCAATGGAAGATGAGGGTGAAAGCCAAGAGCGCATCATTTGTGATTATATTTCTGGTATGACCGATCAATATTGCATTACCAAGTTTAACGAGTTTTTCATGCCAAAGGCATGGGTTGTAGATGGATTTTAAAAATAATTATAGTAGGGAGAACGATGGCCTATTATTCTGAAGAAATCATAGAAGAAGTCAGATCTAGAACTGACATAGTCGATGTGATTTCCCAATACGTTAATCTACAAAAAAAGGGTAGCCAATATTTTGGACTATGTCCCTTTCATAATGAAAAGACAGGCTCATTTTCTGTAAGTCCTCAAAAGCAGATGTATTACTGCTTCGGATGTGGCGCCGGTGGCAATGTTTTTAGTTTTCTTATGGCATACGAAAATATGACATTCAAGGAAGCTGTGGAGGAACTTGCGCCAAAATGCGGTGTTACACTTCCTCAACGCGAGATGACTTACCAAGAAAGACAGCGAGCCGACAAGCGCAGCCGACTATTCGAAATCAACAAAGAGGCGGCAGGCTATTATTACAAAATGCTTCGATCAGATGCAGGCAAGCAGGCTATGGATTATTTCACCAAGCGTGGGCTTACTCCAGATACCTTACACAAGTTTGGATTGGGCTGCACTAGCAAATATTCCGATTCTTTGTACAAATATCTTCGAGAGAAGGGGTACGAGGATGAAATCCTCAAAGACTGCGGCCTGATTACCATAGACGAAAAACGGGGCGGCCATGATAAGTTTTGGAATCGAGCAATGTTTCCAATTTTCGATGCCAACGGCAAGGTTGTAGCCTTTGGTGGCCGTGTTATGGGAGATGGAGAGCCCAAGTATCTCAACTCACCAGAAACCGATATTTTCAACAAGTCCAAGACGTTGTTTGGACTGTATTTTGCTCGCAAAACAAGGCGGGAGCAATTCATCTTATGCGAGGGATATATGGATGTAATATCTCTGCATCAGGCAGGCTTTGACAATGCGGTGGCATCTCTTGGCACGGCTCTCACTGAAGGACATGCTGGAATGCTAAAGCGTTACGTCAAGGACGTCTACCTTAGCTACGATTCTGACGGTGCCGGACAGAAGGCGGCCCTCAGAGCGATACCAATACTTAAAAATGCTGGTATTTCTTGTAGAATCATCAACATGAGTCCATACAAGGATCCAGATGAATTTATAAAGGCCCTTGGGCCAGAGGAATATGAAAAGCGAATAGCCGAGGCAGAAAACAGCTTCATGTATCAGGTTCGTATGCTTCAAAACAACTACGACATGACAGATCCTGAGAAAAAGTCCAACTTCCAAAAGGAAGCTGCACGCATGATTGTTACCGAGTTTCCAACTCAACTCGAGCGGGAAAACTATACAGAATCAGTGGCTGCTAGATTCAATATTCCAAAGGAAGCCTTAGCAAAATATATAGTTGAGCTTGGGCAAGCCGGCATTACATCAAAGCGAGAATCATCCAGCCGAGACTACGAGTCAAAGGCTCACAAGCCAAAGGATGATGGCATGAAAATGTCACAGAGATTACTTCTCACCTGGCTTGCAGAAGAGTCTTCCCTTTATTCCAAGATAAAGGATTTTGTTGGTCCTGAGGATTTCGAGGAGGGCGTATACAAACAGGTGGCCACCGAGGTTTTCGGTTACAGTGCCAACAATCAGCCTGTGGACACAGCTCGAATCGTAGATTTATTTATGGAGGACGAGGATCGCAAAACGGTGGCAGCATTATTCAACACTACCGTTGGAGAGCTTACTGACAGCAGTGATCTTAGCAAAGCTTTAAAGGAGACTTTGCTTAGAATAAAGAAACACTCCCTAGAGCTTGCACAGCAAAACGGTGCAGATTTAAAAAGCCTGGTTGAGGGAAAGAAGAAATTACAACGCCTTGAGCGGATAGAGATTTCACTTTAGAAAGGAAATAAAATGGCAAAGAAAAAAGTAGATGAACTTATCGAAAATGGAGATTTAAATGAAGCAGCTGATGAGTTATTAGCTGCAGAGGAGGCAGAGACAGAGACAGAAGCAGAGGAGAATGAAACAGAGGACGACAAGGACGTCAACTTCGCTGACTTAGAAGAAATTTCAGCCGAAGACCTTGAGTTTAATGAGCATGATTTCGACAATATCGATGAAGCAGCAGAAGACGATGACGTTGATGAATTTTTGGCATCAGTTGGAGCCAAAACTTCAATGAATATTGACGATGAAGACGAAGATGATGATTTGGATTCCTTTGGAAGCGACGAGCTTGATTCAAAAATTGCCGAGCTCATCAAAATCGCAAAGGCACAAAAGAGCATCATCGAAGATTATGAGATTACTGAATTCTTAAAGGATTACAAAATCGATGCAAAGCAGATGGAGCGCATCCTTAGCTACCTTGACAAGAAGGGCATCGATGTAAACTTCTCATCTGGCCCATCAGACGAGCTTTTACTTGCCGCTGATGATGAAGAGCTAGAGGATATCGATTTATCAGTTGCTGATTCTGTCAGCATTGAAGACCCAGTTCGTATGTACCTCAAGGAAATAGGTAAGGTACCACTTCTTTCTGCTGAGGAAGAAGTTGATTTGGCGCAAAAGATGGAAGATGGTGACCAGGAGGCTAAAAACAAGCTTGCTGAGGCAAACCTTCGACTTGTTGTTTCAATTGCAAAGCGTTACGTAGGTCGTGGAATGCTTTTCCTCGATCTGATTCAAGAGGGAAACCTTGGTCTTATGAAGGCTGTAGAAAAGTTCGATTATCACAAGGGATACAAGTTCTCAACATACGCAACATGGTGGATTCGTCAGGCTATCACACGTGCTATTGCTGATCAGGCTCGTACAATCCGTATCCCTGTACATATGGTAGAGACAATTAACAAGCTCATCAGAGTATCTAGACAGTTACTTCAGGAGTACGGTCGTGAGCCATCTCCAGAGGAAATTGCTAATGCTATGGGGATCACAGTAGACAGAGTGCATGAGATTCTCAAGATTTCTCAGGAGCCAGTTTCTCTTGAGACACCTATCGGTGAGGAGGAAGACAGCCACTTGGGTGATTTCCTTCCAGACGAAAACGTACCTGTTCCAGCAGAGGCAGCTACATTTACTCTCCTAAAGGAGCAGCTACATGAGGTTCTCGATACACTTACAGAGCGTGAACAGCGCGTGCTTATCCTTAGATTTGGTCTTGAGGACGGTAAGGCTCGCACACTTGAGGAAGTAGGTAGAGAGTTCAACGTTACTCGTGAACGTATTCGTCAGATTGAGGCCAAGGCGCTTAGGAAACTTCGTCATCCTAGCCGTAGTCGCAAGTTAAAGGATTATTTAGATCAATGATAAAGCTATCACCTAGATTACAGATTGTATTCGATATGATTCCCATCTGTCAGACTGTGGCAGATGTGGGGACAGATCATGGCTATTTACCGATAGCTCTTTTAGAAAATCAGATTTGTAAAAGAGCAATAGCCATGGATATTAATTCGGGGCCTTTAGATAGGGCAAAGGCGAATATCAAAGAAGCCGGTTTTGAATCCGACATAGAGCTTCGTCTTTCGAACGGACTCGAAAAGCTATCCGCTGGTGAAGCGGAAGTTATCAGCATCTGTGGAATGGGCGGACCATTGATAGGCAAGATTATTCAAGCAGGTGAGCAGGTGGCAAAGTTGGCTGACTGCATCATTATAGAGCCACAATCAGATTACTATACATTAAGAAAGCTTCTTATGGATATGGGGTTTGTAATCATAGATGAAAACCTTACCTGCGAGGAAAACAAAATTTATCCGATAATAAAGCTTAAATATCAAGCCGATATAGTTAAGAGAGTTACATACTCTGATGAACAATTAGAGTATGGTCCAAAGATTATTGAAAGAGCACCAGAGCTTCTTATCAAGCTCTTAGATAAAAATCAAAAGGAGTATAGCTCTATCTTGGCATCCTTAAACAAAAACACAACAAGGAGTGACGCTATTTCTAGCAGGTGCCAAGAATTAGAACATCAACTTTTATTGATAGACAGGGTGCGAAAACTATTGTAGGAGGAGTGGGGCTATGGCAAAAGTAATCATTAACGAAAAGGAAGAGACTTACGAGGATGGTACACATTTAGTTGATATTGCAGCCATTCATCAAAAGGACTACAAGGACGACATTGTTTTGGCGAAGTACAAGGGCAGCCTTACGGAGCTTAGCAAAGTTGTCAATGGGGTGGGCTCACTAGAATTCTTGACTACAGCTGACAAGGATGGACGTAGAGCCTATAGGCGAAGTGTTGTGTTCTTACTACAGCGCGCGCTTATGGATGTTTATCCACTTCCAGCCAATCCTTACCTTAGGGTAGAGCATTCCCTCGGGCAGGGAGATTTCTGCACAATCGAAGGTGTAGGAGAGATTACAGAAGACGTTTTAAAGGAGCTTAAAGAGGTTATGCTTCGCCTGGTAGATCAGGATATTCCTCTAAAGAAGTATTCCATCAAGACTACTCAGGCAAAGGATATGTTCCACAGCTTCAATATGAAGGATAAGGAGCAGCTTCTCAAGTATCGTACAAGCTCCAATATCAATGTGTATGATTTAGATGGATGCATCGACTATTTTTATGGTTACATGGTTCCATCTACTAAATATTTAAAATATTTTGACTTACTTAAGTTCGAGCATGGATTTATGCTTATGTTCCCATACGGGGACAAGCTCAAGGGTGATACCAGAACAGTTGCTGAATTCAGCAAGCCTATTAAGCTTTTTAATGTTCAGCAGGCATCATCTGAGTACGGTAGAACCATGGGTGTGGCAACTGTAGGGGCATTAAATGAAGCCATTGCCAAAGGGCGTATTGGCGATTTGGTTCTATCTCAAGAGGCAATAATGGAGCGAAACATCGGTGATTTGGCCAGAACTATCGCTTCCAACAAGGATGTTAAGTTTGTAATGATGGCAGGTCCTTCATCATCTGGAAAGACCACTTTTTCTCACAAGCTTTCTGCGCAGCTTAGAGCTTTAGGATGCATCCCACATCCATTGCCACTTGATGATTTTTATCTCAATCGTGATCAAATGCCAATCGATGAATACGGAGAAAAGGACTTTGAATCAATCGAAGGTCTTGATATTCCTTATTTTAATGAATGCATGGTTAAGCTTTTAAATGGCGAGCGAGTGCTTCTTCCAAACTTCAACTTCAAGATTGGAAAGAGAGAGTACAACGACCATTACATGCAGCTTGGCAAGAACGATATTCTTGTTATTGAGGGTATTCACGGTCTCAACGACAGAATGAGTGCATCACTTCCAGCTGAGAGCAAATACAAGATATATTTGTCAGCCCTGACCCAGCTTTCAATCGACGAGCACAATCCACTTTCTACAGCGGATGGTCGATTGATTAGACGCATCGTTAGAGATTCAAGAACAAGGGCAACATCTGCAGCTGATACAATTGCAATGTGGGATTCTGTTAGACGTGGCGAAGAAAAATACATCTTCCCATTCCAAGAGCAGGCCGATTATCTTTTCAATACAGCCTTGATTTATGAGATGGCTGTGCTAAAATTATACGTCGACCCACAGCTATATGCTATTGAACCAGATCATCCAATGTATCCAGAGGCAAAACGCCTTATCAAACTATTGGATTATTTCCTACCTATGGCACCGGATGTTATTCCAAACAATTCGTTGGTGCGTGAATTCATAGGAGGAAGTTGTATACTTTAAAAATAAAGGTCCGATGAGTAGTCGCCATAGAAATATGGAGGAAAGTCCGGGCTTCACAGGGCAAGGATGCCGGCTAACGGCCGGTGGAGGTAACTCCAAGGATAGTGCAACAGAGAGATACCGCCTGAATTTTCAGGTAAGGGTGGAAAGGTGGTGTAAGAGACCACCGTTTTGCTGGTAACAGCATTAGCCATGTAAACCCCATCCGAAGCAAGTTCTAATGAGCGCGTACGCGGCCCGCCAGCGCTAGGTTGAACGCTTGAGACCACTGGCGACAGTGGCCCTAGATAGATGACTACTTTAAATGACATAACCCGGCTCACAGTCGGGCCTTTTTTATTGCAATTCCATTCTTCTAGTGTTTATGCCCACTTGTGGCAAAAATTTAGTATATATATAATTTTTGCCAAAAAAGATTAGCGAAACCTACCATGAGGTGTGTAATATTCACAAATGTGAAGATTATGTGACTAATAACTGAAAATCGTGCTATAATGGAAGACAGCAGTGGGGGTGGGAGTTATGAAGTTACCCGTTATAGTATTAGAAGGATGGTGAAAAATGGATTATCATGTAGGCGATTATTTGGTTCATGAAGCTAGTGGAGTGTGCCAAGTCGAAGATATTGACGACATGGAGCTTATGGGCAAAGGTTCGCGCAAGACCTACTACTGTATGTCACCTGTATTCAAGGCAGGTGCCAAGGTATTTACTCCAACTGTTGGTTCTACTGTTAAGCTTCGTCCGGTAGCACCAGTGGAGGAGTTTAAAAGTATTATTGACAATATTGAGGATATTGAGTGTATATCAGAAGCAAATGACAGAGCTCTTCAGGAGCGCTTCAAAGAGGTTATGGGTGAGTTTACACCAGAAGCCCTTGCTAGTGTGGTAAAGACTGTTCTCATTAGAAAATGGCAGCGTATCCAATCTGGCAAAAAGGTTATGGCTCTCGATGAAAAGACATTATCCGTCGCAGGACGCAAATTATACGAGGAAATGGCTTTCTCTATGGGCAAGGATGTGAATTTCGCTCAAAACATGTTTGAGGACGCGGTTAAGTCACATGCTTCAAATACAATATTAATGGGTGCTTAATTTTATGGGATTTTCTTACAACAAAATTTCTAACCACATAAAAAATAATAGTGGTCTTGTTACGACATTGAATGTGTTGGACAAGGCCATTACTTATATCACGATTATATTATATGTTTCGTACTTGGTGTACGGCGCATTTCTCATACCTAAGGATAATGGAACTTTGCTTTATCGAAGCATCCTTATACCTGGGGTTTCTTTCATAGTAGTCAGCGTATTCCGCAAAATTCTCAGTGCTCCTAGACCTTACGAGGTTTATGGCTTTTCTCCAGCAATCAAAAAAGACACCATTGGCAAAAGCTTTCCAAGCAGACATGTGTTTTCTATATTTATGGTGTCGATGACATATTTGCAGACATCGGTTCTTTTTGCAATCCTCATTTCTATTATGGGAATAGCTCTAGCTGTTATCAGAGTAGTTGGGGGAGTGCATTTTATAAATGATGTAGTTATAGGTGCTATCATGGCAATTATTATTTCAGTAATTTGCTATGGTATTTTATGTGGCGTTTTTGGCCTTGTTATGCTACCATTTTAATTAAGTATTAAAGGTGGGAGACACATATGAAAAAGAATGCTAAAAAAGTCATAGCAGTGCTCTTTAGTGTTTTGGGTACAGTCCTAGGACTTTATATTGGAGGATATTGGCTATTTGTCCGACCGGTTTATTGGTTGATAACAAGCTTCAAGGCAGGTACTCTTACGGCGGGGATTCTAATTATCAATGTCATCAAAATATTTGTCGCATCCACGATAGGTGGGGCTATCTGGTGCATCTGCGACATTCTAGCAAGTCACTTTAGAGATTTGCCACAGGATGAATGACGACTGATTTAGAATATAAATAATGATTGGGAGGTAAGATGTAATGACTGGAAACGTAATTGTGGGACAATCAGGCGGACCGACCGCCGCAATTAACTCTTCACTTGCAGGAGTTATCAGAACAGCAAAAGATCGTGGCGCTGGCAAAGTCTATGGTATGCTTCACGGAATCAAGGGCCTCATGGACGAGCAGTATATTGATCTTTCCGATTACATCAAAAACGATTTGGATGTTGAGCTTTTAAAGCGTACACCAGCAGCTTACTTGGGGTCATGTAGATTTAAGCTGCCAGAGATTCATGAGGACATGGCCACTTATGAACACATTTTTGAAATTCTTAACAAGCTAGAAATCGAAGCTTTGATTTACATTGGTGGTAATGATTCTATGGATACCATCAAAAAGCTTTCTGATTATGCTATTCTAACTGGATCGAATATCCGATTCATCGGTTGTCCAAAGACAATCGACAATGATTTAGCTCTTACAGATCACACACCAGGATACGGCAGCGCAGCTAAGTATATTGGCACATCTGTTAAAGAAATCATCCGCGATAGTTATTGTCTTGAATATGACAAGGGTCTAGTTACTATAGTAGAAATAATGGGACGTAACGCTGGTTGGCTAACAGGCGCTTCAATCCTTGCCAAAGGTGAAGATTGCGAAGGACCTGATTTGATTTACTTACCAGAGGTTGCCTTTGATGTTGAAAAATTTAAAGAAAGAGTAGAAAAGCTCTTAAAGACACAGTCATCTGTTGTGGTTTGCATTTCTGAGGGTATTCACACCAAGGACGGCAAGTATGTTTGCGAGTATGGTGATGGCGGCTCATTTGTAGATGCCTTCAACCACAAGCAGCTCACTGGTACAGCCGCTTATCTGTGCAATTACATTGGAGCAGAGATTGGTTGCAAAACTAGAGCCATCGAGCTTTCTACATTACAAAGAGCCGGTTCGCACCTTGCATCTCGAGTTGATATCCTTGAGGCTTACCAGGTTGGAGGTGCTGCAGTCCTTGCAGCAGACGAGGGTGATACAGGCAAGATGGTTACACTGATCCGTCATTCTGACGACCCATATCAGTGCGGAACCGAGGTTAAGGATGTGCACAAGATTGCTAACGATGAAAAGTTAGTACCTAGAAATTGGATAACTCATGATGGTACTTATGTTACCGAGGCGTTCATCACCTATGTACGACCACTTATCCAAGGCGATGTGTCACCTATTATGGTTGACGGTATTCCTCGCCACATCTATAGACCTGGCAAAAAAAGTTCTAAATAGGGGATATAAGAGTTATGGAGGGTTTTAGATGCAAGTATTTCATGGAACTATAATCACTTGTGATGATAAATTCACAGTGGCTAATTATTTGGTGGAGCGTGAGGGACGCATCGCTTACATCGGCGATACCTTACCTACTCAGTACGAGGTTGTACCACCTATTGAACTTGGAAATAGTGTTGTGGTTCCTGCATTTACAGATACCCACTTGCATTATTCAGGTTTTTCAATTTTGCATAGGATGTTTCCTATCAACGATACGGATTCCAATGCAAAGATACTTGAACAACTTCGTGAATACTCCGAGAATGCTAGAGATAATATAATTGTTGGTTTTGGCGCTACAGAGTTTGCCGTGTCAGAGGGACATTTGATTTTAAAAGAACAGTTGGATCAGGCATGCCCTGATAAACCAGCTTTCATCATTAAGCACGATGCTCACTCAGGCGTTGTAAATAGCTTGTTTTTAAATGCAATCAAGACAAAAGTCGAAAACCTTCGCGGGTACAATCATGTTACTGGCGAGCTGACCCAAGAGGCATTTATGGTTGCCTGCGAGTTTGTTTTTCATGGTCTATCAACCAAAAAGGTTATTGATTCCATGGTAGAAACTGCAGATTTCCTTGCAAGCAAGGGCATTGGTTTGATTTGTTCAGCCAGTGGTTTTGGTTTTGTACGTGATTACGATTTTGATATGGAGCGTTCTGTTGCAAAGGGACTTGATAATGGCATGCAGATGAAGGTTGCCTATCAAACCTCTAGCATAGACAAGATTGCCAAAAAGGATATGGACAGAGTTGTCTTCGCAAATTTGGACGGCACTTTTGCCAATCACGATGCTGCATTGATAGACAATTACTCCGATAGCAACAACAAGGGCGTTGCTTATTACAACGATACAGATGTCCAGCAGTTTTGTATTAATGCCAACAGGGCAGGCTATCAGATAGCACTTCATGCAGTTGGTGATGCTGCCTTTGAGCAAGCTGTCAATGCGATTGCAATGGCACTAGAGGACTATCCTAGATACGACCACAGACACATCATTTTACACGGCTCGCTGCCTACAGATAGAGCTCTCAAGATTTGTGCCAAGTACAAAATTCTCATATCAGTCAAACCATCAATGCTATCTCATCTAGAGGGCATAGATGAATTTGCAAAGAATATGCTTTCTGAGGAAAGAGTTAAAAACATCAATCCTTTACGAAAAATAAAGGACATGGGTATTAGAATTTGCTTTAATTCTGATGCGCCAGCATCTGATCCTAATCCAATTTTATGGATTCACGATGCATGCAACAACAAAAATTCAGAGCAATCGGTCAACGTCAAGGAAGCTCTTAGAATGGCAACTTACAACGGAGCATTCGCTTGCTTCGATGAAAAGGAGCGAGGCTCACTTGAAATGGGAAAAAGTTGCGACCTAGTAATCCTTGATAAAAACCCATATGAGATTCCGGCGGAAGAATTGTCTTCGATCAACGTTTCGGAACTATATCTTAAGGGAAAACCTTATCAGCGTTCAAGAACAGGTTCTATGGCAACTATGATAAGAGGAATGTTCCCACAGTAGCAAGTTAGCCCCTTCCTTATTCACATAGGGAAGGGGATTTTTACTACTATTACCAGGAGGAATAGATGTCACTTTCATTAATAATTGGAAGCTCGGGAAGCGGCAAGTCGACATGTTTGTACAATCGCATAATTAAGGAATCAATAGAAAACAAGGATAAAAACTTTCTTGTTATCGTTCCAGAGCAGTACACCATGTCTACCCAGAGGCTGTTAGTTTCCATGCATCCAAACAAGTGCATTATGAATATAGACGTGTTGTCCTTCAACCGCTTAGCTTATCGTGTTTTCGAAGAGCTTGGGACAGCAGTTCAGGCTGTCTTAGATGATACGGGCAAATCTCTTGTGATACGCAAGCTCATTGAATCTCATCTTGATGAGCTAGGAGTTCTCAGAAACAACATTACGAGGATTAGCTATATCACTCAGGTGAAATCTCTGATTTCCGAGATGACCCAGTACAACATCACCCCTGAAAAGCTCATGGCTATGATAGAGTCTCCGACCATGTCCGAAAGCTTTAGACTTAAGGCTTCAGATTTATCTGTTTTGTATCAGGCTTTTTTAGAGTTCATTCAAGGAAAATACGTCACAACAGAATCCATATTATCAATCTTAAATGATGTACTGGATAGTTCGGAAATCGTAGTTGGTTCCACAATTGTGCTAGATGGATTTACTGGCTTTACACCAATCCAGTATCAGCTGGTTGAGCACCTCTTAAAGCTCTGCCAAGAGGTGGCGGTCACAATCACAGCAGATGAAAGAACGCCTTTGTTTGAAAATCAAGCCGAGGATGAATTGTTTTCCATGTCATCAGAGTTTGCAATTAAAATGGTCGACTTGGCAAAGCGTGCTAAGATTGAAATATCAGAGCCATTCTATGTTTCAAATGAAAATGGATGGCTTTCAGATAATCCAGTATTAAGTCACTTGGAGCAAAATATATTCAGGAATAAGACAGATGAATATTTAGGTGGTGATGGACAGGATTCAATCAT
>JAEEGL016016938.1_pt1 | contig 15071 bp, 7 predicted proteins | sample 9134231 | NCBI WGS metagenome assembly JAEEGL01 (sample SAMN16246548, study PRJNA631951) | gut metagenome | biome: gut microbiome; feature: rumen; material: fiber-attached | host: Bos | place: Iran: Karaj | collected 2018-10 | reverse complement strand
TGATGAGTATCCTACAAATGTACCTGACCAGAAAGGTCTCTTTGAATGGTGTGCATCAGAAGCTGAGGCTGCTATTGCTGATCTTCCTGAGCGTAAGGGACCGGACGATAAGGCAGGTGCTTGGCGTGTAACAAAGGGCTTTGCTCAGTTCGTAGCAGCAAAGTCTGCCCTCTTTGCCGGTGACTATCAGAGATGTGCTACTGATATTAAGCCTCTCGTAGAGTCTGACAAGTATGCTCTTGTTCCTGGTGATAAGTTCCGTGACCTCTTCCATATAGAGGGTGACGGCTGTTCTGAGAAGATTTTCGAGTTCAACTATACAACTAACACTGCTGCTGCTGGTGGTAATGCACCTTGGCTTGGTGGTAATGCTCGTGGTCGTTGGATGGTTGCCAACGTATTCAACTGGCGTGGTGATGATATAGTAGGTTCTGGTTCAGCTATTAAGATCGTTTCAGAAAATGGTTGGGGCGGTGGCTCTATCAATCATGAGTTCGCTCACAAGATGCTTGCTAATGATGGTGACAGCTATCGTCGTAAGGCTACATTCCTCACATCTGACGAATTCTTCTGTGATAAAGAACTTTGCGGATGGAAAAGTGATGATTATACCTATAGGGCTGCTTCAGAAAAAGAAAAAGCTGATAAGAAGATCACAAAGTATAAACTTGATGGTATCAATTATATTGCAGACGAGAAAGGTACTTTAGTTAGAGATTATGATGTTGCAAAGACTGTTGAGGATATGTTAAAAGATCCAGAACGTGGTATCAGACAGTCTAATGGTTCTTTCTCTCGTAGTGATGTAATGGAGGTTAAGATGATTATGCATCCAAATGATGCTGGTAAGGACGTTGGTACTAACTGTAATCAGACTAACGTATGTCTTGCTCGTCTTGCTGAGGCTTACCTCATTTATGCAGAGGCTTGTATCCAGACTAACCAGCTTGATGAGGCTAAGAAGTACATCAACAAGATTCAGGAGCGTGCCGGTTCAAAGACAATCTCTGAGACTGTAAATATGCAGGTTCTTCAGGATGAGAAGCAGTATGAGCTTTGGTTTGAGGGCTGCCGTTGGTTTGATATCGTTCGTTGGGGTATTGCTAAGGAGTGCTTCGACAAGGTTCTCGACAATATTCCTTATCAGTATGATGAGTATTGGACTTCTAATGGTGCAAAGCCTCACAAGCTCTATTATGAGGTTCGTCATCCATTTAAGGATGCAAAAGTCAATCTTGAGTTTGTTGCTGGTAAGAACGAGTATTGGCCAATTCCACAATCTAAAATTGATGTAAATCCTCAAATGCATCAGGTTTATGGTGGTTGGAAACAGTAATTAATTCTTAAACAGAATTAGTTTCAAATAAAATTACACCGGATTAAGCTTCGCGCTTGATTCGGTGTTTTTTGTGCCTATAAGTGAATTTTGTATATTTCATCATCTCTGATTATTTAGTATTGATGCCTGAGATGCTCAAAATAGTCGGGTTGGAGGAATAAGAGTTCTTGTGAAATCTTTTTTTTTATGTGTTGGGAAGATTTACCCTCGTGTGATAGGTTGAAGGCTCTCATTCCTAAATCTCTCCTCTATAGGTACGTTATGGGTCCGTTGTAAGTCCGCTTTAAAGCCGTTTTGTATTCGCTTCCGGAACTATAGGATGAACGAAGGTAAAGCGAAGGAATAGCGAAGGATGAACGAAGGATGAACGAAGGTGAAGAGAGGAGTTTATGGCGAAGAAATGTCAAAGTTATATCGAGGGATTTGCGTTATGATAAAAAAGAACCACATCTCACGATGTGATTCTTCAAAATCGTTTAAAAAACTAACCATAAAACACGGATATAGTTTGCAATCCGTTTAACATTGTATTATTTTTAGGAATCTGATGCAAAGGTACAAATAAAGCGTCAGATAGCCAAAATGTGATGTTACATTGTGATACTGCAACGTCTCAAATACATATTTGCAATATTATTGTTATATATCCGTATTGTATGTGTAACGTGTGTGTAATTTCTGTGTTTTTGGAGTATTTTTCGTGAAAAGTATAGGGTTCGGATAAAATAGTACAACCGAAGATAACGTGTAACAATTATTTTTAATTATGTAACGCTTTTTTTTGTGAGTTTTAAATAATATTTGTAACTTTGCGCCCGAATTTGTAGAATCAACCTGAAATTTTTTAAACAATTTAATTCATTAACTTAAACTTATCAAAAATGCGAAAACTTGAAAAGTTCGGAACATGGATCAGGTCATGCCTCATCCTTTCCATTCTTTGCATCTTTGCAGTCTGCGCCCAGGCTCAGACTGTATCGGGTATCGTAAAAGACTCAAGCGGTGATGCAATCATCGGTGCTACCGTGAGGGTGTCTGGTACCAATGCTGGTGCCGTCACAGACTCAAAGGGACACTATTCTATTACAGCATCACGCGGGTCTGTACTGACCGTAAGCTACATTGGCTATCTCACAAAGCAGGTTCGTCTTAGTGGCGAGAATGTAGTTGACATTGTACTTCAGGAAGACAACACAACATTGAACGATGTTGTCGTAGTTGGTTATGGTACTCAGAAGAAGAAATTGGTTACTGGTGCAACTGTTCAGGTGAAGGGTGAGGAAATCGCCAAGCTGAATACAACAAACGCACTCGGTGCTATGGCTTCATCTACTCCTGGTGTACAGATTACACAGTCATCTTCACAGCCTGGTAAGGGCTTTAAGGTTTATATTCGTGGTATCGGTACTATCGGTGATTCTGCACCTCTTTATGTAATTGACGGTGTAGCTGGTGGTAACCTTGGCGATATCAACCCTAACGATATAGAGAGCATTGACGTCCTCAAGGATGCTGCTTCTGCTGCTATCTACGGTTCTCGTGCTGCTAACGGCGTTATCCTTGTTACCACAAAGCAGGGTAAGGAAGGTAAGGTTGAGATCTCTTACAACGGTGCTATGGGTTGGTCTAACAGCTACAAGCGCCCACAGATGCTCAATGCACAGCAGTACATGCAAATCATGAACGAGTATGGTCACAATGTAAATGGTTCTTTCAATGATTTTAAAACTTTTGTACCTGCAGATATCATTTCTAAGGTGCAGAGCGGTTGGGAAGGCACTGACTGGTGGGGCGAGTTCATGAATAAAAACGCTCAGCAGCAGAACCATTCTGTAACTGTTACAGGCGGTTCAGAGCGTTCTAAGTTTGCAATGTCTTACACCTATACAAGTAATGAAGGTGTTATGGGTGGTGACATGGCTTCTTACTACAATCGTCATACAATCCGTGTAAATAGTGATCACGTACTCTTGAAGGCTAAGGACTTCGATGCTATTACAATTGGTGAGAATATCTCTATCGGTTATAATAAGAGTCATGACCTTGCTGAGGATGGTATGTACTGGAGCTATATCCATAGCCTCCTTCAGACTTCTCCACTCGTACCAGAGTACAACTACACTGGTTCTGAGCTTTACAACCATGTAAATAATGGTGCAGGTTGGAACGACTATTGGTTCAACAACCCAATGGAAGGTCTTTCTAAGGGTGGTTTCAACTCTTTGGCTGAAAGCCGTAATTTCAATGCTAATGCTACAGCATTCATCACTATCCAGCCAATCAAAGGTCTTAAGTGGCGTTCACAGTTGAACTATTCTTGGGGTGCAGGTGCTTACCGTTCTTATGGTGAGCCACGTTCTCCATCTTCAGGTTCAGGTACTGTAAGTTCTTACAATGTGAGCCAGAATGCTTGGTTGAACACTAATTACTCTATTGAGAATACTATCAGCTATGATCTCCCAATATTCTCTGGTCACAAGATTAGCGTCCTCGCTGGTCAGGGCTTCCAGAGCACAGGATGGAGTGAAAAACTTGAAGGTTCTAACAAGGTTGCTGAGGGTGAGCAGCTTGCAACTCTTAAGGGTTGGAGTTCTGCATATCTTTCAAACCTCAAACTTGCTGCTGCTACTGACGCTTCACTTACTGGTAAGCCAAATCAGGATGAGGAGTATCTTGCTTCTTTCTTCGGTCGTGTAAACTGGGACTACAATGAGACATACATGGCTACTGTAATCCTCCGTACTGATGGTTCAAGTATATTTAATGAAGGAAAGCGTTGGGGTACATTCCCTTCTGTATCTGCAGGTTGGGTAATGAGCAATGAGAAGTTCTTGGAGAGTACTTCAAGTTGGATGGACTTCTTGAAAGTTCGTGCATCATGGGGTCAGAACGGTAACAACCGTATTGATAAGTACCAGTATCTTGCAACAATCGCTCAGTCTGGTGGTTCAGGTGATAGCGGTTATAAGTTCGCTTCAGATATGGTTACTTCTACAAGTGGTACACCAAAGACAGGTGCTTATGCAAATATTGTTCCAAACCCAGACGTAACATGGGAAACTTCTGAACAGATAGACCTCGGTTTTGATGCCCGTTTCCTCAACAGCCGTTTAGGTGTTAACTTCGACTGGTATAAGAAGACTACTAAGGACTGGCTTATCGTAGCTCCACGTCGTGCTATCGATGGTACTAACCCTGCTTACATCAATGGTGGTGACGTAGAGAATACAGGTGTTGAGCTTGCTATTTCTTGGAACGACAAGATTGGCAGTGACTTCAGCTACAACGCAAGCGTTAATTTCGCAACAAACAAGAATGAGGTAACTCGTATCGCTAATGAGAATGGTTACATCAATGGTTCAAGTGGTATTCTTTCTCAGGGAACCGAATATCTCTATCGTGCTGAGGAAGGCAAGCCAATCGGTTATTTCTATGGCATGTCATACAGCGGTATCTGGCAGAATCAGGCACAGATTGATGCTGCCCGGCAGGCTGGTAAGGCAGTTCTTGACGATGCAATGCCAGGTGACTGCATCTGGGATGACTGGAATGGTGATGGTAAGATCACATACGCTGAAGGTGATAATTGTGACCGTCATGAGATTGGTAATCCAAACCCAGACATTACTCTTGGTATCAACCTCGGTTGCTCTTGGAAGGGCTTTGATTTCGCAATAAACGGTGCAGGTGCATTCGGTATGCAGATTATGCGTTCTTACCGTTCATACGGTGATTCTTGGTGGCATAACTACGATTCATCAATCTTGAATCGTTGGCATGGTGAGGGTACTTCAAACACCCAGCCACGTATTTCTGGTACTGGTAATCCTAACACTATCTATGTATCTACACGTTACATGGAGGATGCAGACTACTTCAAGATCAAGGCTATAACTCTTGGCTATGACTTCAAGAAACTTTGGAAGACATGCCCATTACAGCAGCTTCGTTTCTATGTTCAGGCTCAGAACCTCTACACATTCACAAGCTACACTGGTCTTGATCCAGAAATTGGTAATTCTGCTGGTGCTGAGCGTTGGGCTTCTGGTATTGACCTCGGTCTTTATCCAACTTCTCGTACCTTCACAATTGGTGCAAGCATTAAATTCTAATTCGAACAATAATTATGAAGAAATATATATATTCAGCATTTGCTGTTTTATCGGCAGCAACTATGTTAACATCTTGCGATGACATGTTGGATACCGATCCACGTGTAACCGAGATGACTGCGGCTACTTTCCCAGGTAAGGTTGCAGATGTAGAGGCTCTGAATACTGCCACCTACAGTATCATGAATACAATGGGCGGTGGTGATGCAGATAACCAGAATATTTTCTGGTGGTGGGAAGTTATGTCTGATAACTGCTACGGTAGTGGTGGTTTGCAGGATAATAAGGTTAAGTCTCTTCACTATCTTGTACAGATGAACTCTAACCAGTATGAGGCTCCATACAACCTTCTCTTTGGCGGTATCAACCGTGCTAATACTCAGATTGAGACTATTGATAATATCAGCTGGAAGGGCAAGGAGAAGAAGCGTGATCAGCTTCTTGGTGAGGGCTATTTCATGCGTGGTCTCTACACTCTTTGGCTTACACAGCTTTATGGAGATGTTCCATTGAAGACATCTACAATCCTTACACCAGAGATGGAAGAGCAGGTAAGTGCTAAGGATAAGATATATCCACAAATTCTTGCCGATTTCGTTTCTGCTATCAACTTGATGGGTGATAAGGCTTTTGCTGGTGATGGTCATGCTAATAAGTATGTAGCAGAGGGATTTGCTGCACGTGCATGGATGTTCTATGCAGGTTTCTACGAGAATGTTAAGGAACTTGCTAATGGCGATGCTCCTATCACACTTCCAACGAATGCAGATGGCACGTATCAGGAAGGCTGTGATAAGGCTACAATTGCAAAGGCAGACATCGTTGCTTATCTTAAGGATATAGTAGCCAACGGTGGTTACAAACTTTGTGAGGACTATCGTTCACTCTGGCAGTACTCTAACTCTCTTCTTTGGGATGAGGCTCACGATGGTCAGGGTCATGCTTATCAGTTCATCGCTGATATGAAGCGTGAGAATTGTTTCGACCAGCCTGGTATGGGTAACGGTAACACTGAGGAGATGTTCCAGATTCAGTTTATGAATGCTTCTAAGTGGGGTATTAATGGTGCTACAGACAATGGTGGTATCTATTCTACTCAACGTATGTACTGTAACTACCTTTCAACATTCTGGTCTTTGCGTGTAAACGGTAACAATGGTAACCGTGATTACACATACCCATTCACTCAGGGTTGGGGTCAGGGTACTCCATCATGTAACATCTGGGACGATTGGACTGTGGCTGAGCAGACTAGTGGTGTAGATATTCGTAAGAAGGCTTCTTTGATTGACTGTAATAACGAACTTGCAGCTTATACTTATGTAAAGGATGACTGTGAGGAGTCTGGATATGGTGTAAAGAAGTGGAATGGTGTTACTCTTGATGCTTTGACAGGTGATTCTCCTTGGTGGGATGCTGCTCCTGGTTGGACATCAAGCTCACTCGATAACCCAATGCAGGGAGACCATTTCGAGGACTTCTACCTCATGCGCTATCCTGATGTTCTTCTCATGCTTACTGAGTGTACTGGTGATGCCCAGTATATGAATCAGGTTCAGAAGCGTGCAGGTGTTAAGCAGACACCTTACTCTCTGAAGGCTGTTCAGGACGAGCGTCGTTGGGAGTTCGCATTTGAGGGACTCCGTTTCAATGATATGCGTCGTTGGACTGGTATGGACACTAAGGACGGTTATGCAACTAAGGCTCTTGAGGCACAATCTGGTAAGTTGGTCGTATGTAAGGGTGATGTTGCTAACAAGCAGGTAATGAAGCATATGACATGTAGTTGGAAAGAGCGTTATGAGGCTACAAATGGTTTCCTTGCTAAGCCAATGTCTCAGATCAACATTATGCATGGTAAACTTACTCAGAATCCAGGTTGGGATGGTGCTGACCTAAATACACAATATAAGACAATTTGGTAATTAAAAATCAAGTTATTAATATGAAAAAGGTATTTTTCCTTCTTGCTGCAGCATGTTCGCTCTTTGCTTGCGACCCTGTACATGAAGATATCACAAATGGCAGCAAAATTACTGTTGAGGAGCTTAAGGCTATGACAAGCATTACTACTGATAGTCGAAATGACAGTGCTGGTAATGTTATCACTTGCAATAGCTCTGCTCCTGTTAATGTAGTCTGGTCTATCGGTGGCAAGACTTTTATCGGTAGTTATGCATCAAGGAAGATGTCACTTCCTAATGGTGAAAAGAAGTTTGCTGTTGTAGTAACTGGTATTTGTGGTGATGGTAGTGTTGTTAGCTTTACTGATTCAATTCTGTGTCAGGTAACCACAGATTCACTAAAGAAAACTTGGATCTATGGTGGTCCTGAGCATCCAGATCAGGTTCCATTCAAGCCTGCAGCATGGAATGCAGCAAATATGCGTTTCAGTGACAATGAGGGCAAGTTCATAGATATAGAAGAGAATGAAGGCTTCTTGCCATATCTTGATGATGCTGTTTATTGGGGCAAAAAGACTCTTATCTTTGACATCTCAAATGCTACACCTGATTGTGCTGGTCGCATCATGAATGGTTGGTGGAGTGCTCGCTACGATGATAACAAGGATGTTCATTTCACTAATGGCATCTGGGAACTCCAGCTTACCGATGCAATTGCTAAGGACTGCGCCCGTGGTGGTGGTGGTGAAGGCAGAGACCTCGACATCATGATAACATCAGGAAGCTGTCAAATCAACGCTATTTACTACGAAGAATAATTTATTCTTTAATGTGTAATTTTAACAAATTCGTAATAATGAAAAGTTTTAATAATTATAGTAAGTTAGCTGTCGGCATGCTCGTTACTGCAAGTGTCTTTACTGCATGTACCAAGGATGATGACCCTGCTGAATACTCTATACAATATACTGCAAATACTGCAAATCTTAAGAGCGCAGGTACAGCTGTAGATTTGGGCCTTCCAAGTGGAACAAAGTGGGCCGACAGGAATGTTGGTGCAGCTTCAGCTCAAGACAATGGCGTTCTCTTTATTTGGGGCGACGTTACTGGAACTCAGAATCTTGCAACAGGTACTACTTATGAGGCATGTCCTGTAACCGACGCAGACTTGTTTAATAAGTTCAAGGGACAGGAGAAGACTGCTTACAAGTATGACTCTACAGAGGTTTACAATGATAATTACGTAATCTTAAGTCAGGATTCAGTTGAGGTTTTACGTAAAAACGCTGAGACAATATTGTCTTCTGTTGGTGCTAAGTATTCTGGCAAGCGATTGGAGGCATCTATCAAGGCTAAGGCTACCAATGGTACAGATTTCTATATCCTTCTTGATCTGATTGGTTCAAAGTTTATCCTTAAGGATTCTCTGAACTATAGAGACTATGCTACAAGAGTCAAGCTTCAGGCTGATATATACGAAGGTCATCCTGTTGCAGTATCTGGTCTTGCTTCTGCAGAACAGACTTTAAAGGATAAGCAGGAGGCTTTGAAGAAGGCTAAGGAAACTACACCTGTAAATCAGATTGACATAGACAAGAAGACAAAGGCTGTGCAAAAGGCTGAAGCTGCTCTTGCAAGTGCTCAGGCACTTGAGAAGTTCTGGTTAACTTACGTAAAGGATACAAAGCTGAACTTCAACAACTATAGCATTGTGATCAACCAGATTGATTCTACTGAACAGAAATTTGTAGAGGCTAAGGATGTTGCTAACGATGACTATAAGAAGTACGAGTACCCTTATCTGCGTATCCAGTCTCCTGACATTGATGGTAACTCCAAGCAACAGGTAGGTTACAAATATGCAAAGTCTGTATATAACACAGAATATCTTGGTCATAGTTATAGTTCTGTAGGTACTAATGATCTGATTGGAAATGCAGAATATGACGCTGCAACTGCAAACTGGGGTAGTGCTTGGCAAATGCCTACAGAAGCACAGCTCAAGGAGTTGATTGAAAAGTGTGATTGGAAGTTTGAAGGTAATGGTTACACAGTAAAAGGTCCTAATGGAAATAGTATTTTCCTTCCTGCTGATGGTTACCGTTATGGTAATGAGTTGATTGGCAAGGGCTCTGCAGGTTATTATACTTCAGGCTCAATTCTTAGCTCATATCACTTCCCATCTATGGCAGAGCAGTTGAATGGTGAAATGGGTACAATTAGTGGTACACAGAGTATGCCAAGCACCCTGATCTTCCAGCATGGCGAATTTGATAACAGTGTTCAGATGTATGGTAACTTGACAACTATCTTCGGCGTTTCTGTCCGTCCAGTTGCAAAGTAATGATACTTCAATGTCTCAAACTAATTATTGAGTGAATGAATTTGAGACATCAAATAATCTATAATTGGCTGGCTCAATAAAGTGAGCCAGCCTTTTATAGTCTAAACAGAACTAATTATGGCAAAAATATATAAAGGCAATTTTTCAAAAGCCTGCCTTATTTTATGTGTACTGGCTTTCGTCATATTTGTCGCATACGTATTACATATCAACCAAGAGGTTCTTTATACGGCACACTCACGTTCTGAATTCCTCTATGGATCTCCATTTTTCCATGCATTAATGTCAAAGCCATTTGGCTTGATACAATATGTGGGAGCCTGGCTAACTCAGTTATTCTATTATCCAGCTTTAGGTGCTGCGGTATTAGTGATTATCTGGACTCTCATTATAATGATAGGTATCAAGGCTTTTCGTTTGAATGGTTCTGCTTCGGCATTGATGCTTTTGCCTGTGGCTTGTCTTCTTACTTCGGTAGTTGATTTAGGATATTGGATTTACGTGTCAATTATTAGAGGATACTGGTTCTCTCAGTCTGTCGGATATTTACTTTTTATTGTGCTCCTATGGGCAGCACGCTATACACCTCGTAGATGGCATATTGCCTGGTATGTTTTGGCTGTTTGCTTATATCCTGTGCTTGGATGGTTTGCTATGCTTTTTCTAATTTGTCTTGCGCTTTCCGAGAAACCAACATGGCGTGAGCTTATGGGGCTGGCACTACTAATTTTCATGCCAGGCATTTGGCGGGTATTGCTGTATTCTAATCTGAATGTTAATGATGTAGTGCTTGCAGGTATGCCACACTTTGCAACAGCAAGCGATATTACTCCACGCCTTACAACTCCATTTTGGATACTGGGTGCTGTGTCTGTTTTTATTGCTCTTTGTGGTAAATACCTTGCAAAATGGTATGTTCCTGTGCTATGTACAATAGCTGGTATCGTGTTTACTTCATCTTTCATGTTCTATGATAAGAACTACTTTGACGAGATGCGTATGGTGCGCTATGCAGAAGATGATAACTGGAAAGAGGTTCTTAAGATTGCAGAAGAAGCAAGTTCACCAACATCCACTATGGTGATGCTAAAGAATACAGCCTTGATGTATGAGGGTGGGGTGCTTGATCGGGCTTTTAAGACAACAAACGATGCAATACCCATTAGTCCTATAGATTCTTTGCATGTAAGCTTTTTGGAGGTTGCTTCTCCTTTAGTATATTTCAGCTATGGTTTGACCAATGAGGCAATCCGCCTTAGTTATGAATGTGCTGTTCAGGCTTCATTCTCACCATTCTATCTGAAACAGCTTTCTCGCTGTGCGTTGGCAAAAGGCGACAATAAATTTTTGGAACGCTATACAACAATTTTGCATCACCACCCTTTTTACACAGATTGGCAGCCAACTCCAGCACCAGCAAAGACCACTGAGCTTATGAGATGCTTCCCTGACGAGATCACAGGTGTTGAAAATAGTGATAGCTATATTGTGAACAGTATTAGTCTTTGGTATGAAACTGACAGCAAATTGGCTTCAGAGCAAGCTCTGTTTTTTTCTATGTTACGTCGAGACACAAAGCGTTTTTGGCCATCGCTTCGCAATTATGCAAAGTTGCATCTAAAGGAGAATTTCCCATTGCATGCTCAGGAGGCATATATCATGTATATGGATAAAGCTCCAGAAGTGAAAAGGATAATGCTTCCTGTTGAGCAGAAGGTCTATGATCGCTATAAACAGTTCTGGGTAACTCTTGAAGAGTTTGTTAATAGTGGCATGAGCAAGGAAGAGTGTGCAAATAAAATGCTCCAGAGATTTGGAGATACTTATTGGTATTTCAATGTTTTCGCAAAGAGAATATATTAATCCATTTTGATTTATGAGTTATCATTTATTAGAATATATATTTATTTCAAAGGAAATAATGAAAAGACATACGCACTGCTATTTCATGATTTTGGCTTCAGTCCTGCTGTTGTTTACATCGTGTTCCAATCACCCAGATGTACCATCGTCATGTAAATATGCAAAATGTCTTCCTTCTATATTCCCGGATTATTGTGATGTTTCGGTGCCTTACAATATTGCTCCGCTCAATTTCATGCTGCCTATGGATGAATATGAGGAGTGTGTGGCTCGTATCACCATTCCTAATGGCACTCAGCAGACGTATGGTAATGGTGTCAAAGTGCAGATTCCAGAATCGGAATGGCGTGATATGCTCAATGCCTCTAAGGGCAAGAGCCTGAAGGTTGAGGTTTGGGGAAAGAAAAAAAACGAGTGGATATCTTTCAAGCCATTTGGGATTAATGTTATAGAGTATCCAATTGATGAATACGTGTCATATCGTCTCATCGAACCTACCTATGTTGCATGGAGTTTTATGGAGATTGCACAGCGTAATGTTACATCTTTTGAGGAAACACAGATCTTCAACAATGAAATAACGATGAATGACAGGGAAAAAGGCCAGTGTCTTAACTGTCATAGCTATCAGAACTACAAGACGGATAATATGCTTTTCCATGTGCGTCTTTCAAATGCAGGTACCGTTATAGTAAACGATGGAAAGGTGTCAAAAGTGAACTTGAAGCGTGATTATACCATTTCCTCGGGCGTATATCCTTCATGGCATCCTACAGCAAAGTTGATAGCCTTCTCAACTAACTTGACACGTCAGGGCTTCCATACGCTAAATAACAATAAAATCGAGGTTTATGACGAAGCCAGTGATCTCATTCTCTATGATGTAGAGAAAGACTCAGTAATAGTTGTTAGCGAAGATCCTGACCTTTTGGAGGTATATCCTACATGGTCACCTGATGGAAAGTATCTCTATTACTGTAAGTCGGCACCATTGCCAGAGGAATTACGCGACACGGATATCAGAGGACACTACCAGAAGGTTCAATACAATCTATATCGCCGTTCATTTGATATTCCAACCTGCAAGTTCGGCGAAGAAGAACTGGTGTATGACGCTGCATCTAATGACAGGAGTGCTACCTTGCCACGTATTAGTCCTGATGGTCGTTATTTGATGTTTGCAGAAGGTCAGTATGGCTGTTTCCATATTCGACATAGTGATGGCAATATAGTTTGTCTGAAGCTTGAAGGCAATGATTTACCATTGCTTAAGGATGCTTCTACAGCTGTTAACCTTACAAAGTTTAATAGTCAAGGATTTGCTGACAGTTATCCAACATGGTCAAGCAACGGACATTGGATTATGTGTTCAAGTCGTAGAGGTGATGGAAACTACAGTCGTCTTTATTTCTCTTATTTTAAGAATGGAAAAGTAGGTAAGGCGTTTATGTTGCCTCAGGAAGATCCTGAACAAAACACTTACCGTCTGAAGTGTTACAACCGTCCAGAGTTCATGGTTGAGCCTGTCAAGATCAGCGTTGATGAGTTCAGCAAGGTGTTTGACGAATAATAACTTTCTTCCTTTCTGATATTTTGATTAAATGAAGAATATTCATTATATTTGCACTCTCATTTTCGGTGTTGCGGTTATCCTCTTCTTCGGATTGGCATATCCGCATCATCTTCATTATCAGGAGCAGTTCCAGCTTTTCCTCTTCGATAGCAACTATGTTTGGGATATAGTTAAGCTGCCTGGTGGTATATCCGACCTGTTGGGACGTTTCTGCACCCAGTTCTTCCTATATGCATGGAGTGGGGCATTTATCATTGGACTCCTGCTCTCAATAGTTCAGCTCCTCACTCTCCGTTTGGCTGATTGGGGACGCTTCTATGGTTTGAGCTATGTGCCTGCGTTTATTCTCTGGCTCTTTCTGCTTGATGAGAATGCTCTGTTAGGTGGAGTATGGGCTGTTATACTCACACTTTCCGCTTCTTGGGGCTTCGATAAATTATCAGGTAGGTTACGAGATGTTCTGCTCGTTGCCACTATTCCTGTACTCTATTGGCTTGCAGGTCCTATCTGTATTGTTTTCTACCTCCTGCAGGCTCTACGCTATAAGTATTGGAAGTGGTATTATGGCGTATTCGTGCTGTTGGCCTTAATGCTCGTGATATTGGCATATTATATCCCAGTACCATCCTGCAGCCTATGGTTCGGCATACATTACCATCGCTATCCAACGGAATTCCCAACTCTGCTTTGGATTGCGGCTCTATCAATATTCTTCCTTGCGCTCTTGATGAGCATCCCAACACTATTTACTCCATCCTCCATCCCATCAACTATAATTTCCTTTGTGATTGTGGCTGTTTGTATGGGGTGTTTCGTCTGGAAAAATGCAAATTTCAAGGCTGAGAAGATTATGGGATACGACTTCATGGCGCGTCATCAGCAATGGAATCGCATAATTGAAACAATCAACGCCGAGAAGCCTAACAACCAGATTGGAGTGACGGTACAGAATCTAGCCTTGGCAATGAGAGGTATGCTTGCCCAGCATGGTGGAGAATACAGTCAGAACGGTATTGCTGGTCTTCTGCCTGATGTTGATCGTGATGCTACAAGTCCTCTGCCTACCGCCGAGGCTTTCTATCAGTTGGGTATGATTAATGTTGCCCAGCGAACGGTTTTCGAGGCTCAGGAGGCGATTCTTGACTTCCAGAAAAGTGCTCGATGCTACAAGCGACTGGCACAGACAAACCTTATCAACGGCGATTATGAAGTGGCTCGCAAATATCTCTATGCCCTTCAGAAAACCCTCTTCTATAGCGATTGGGCTACCGAGACATTATCTCTCTTGGGTAATGAAAAGGCGATAGACCAGCATCCTGAATATGGACATCTCCGTAAGTGTGCATACAACGAAGACTTTTACTTCAGCGACCATGTTACTCCTGAGATGCTTGAAAGCCTCTATTATAGGAATAGGGAAAATCGTCTGGCATACGAATATCTTATTGCCTACTATATGCTTACTGGCGACCGTGACCGCTATGCCAAATTTATCCAGACTACCAATAAGCAATGAAAAAGATAATATTCACACTTTTCTCTGTTCTATTGCTAACTGCCTGCTCAAATGAAACTGTCAGCGATGCAAGGCAGGAGAAGAATCAGCCACATATCTATCCCGACTACCTCGGTGTCACCGTTCCTGTCAATATTGCCCCTCTCAATTTCGGCATGGCAGACGAGACGGCTTTGCTTGTTGATGCCGTTATAACCGACCGTAACGGAAACACCCTGCACAGTCAGGGCGAGGAATCAGTTGATTTCGATATCGACGACTGGCGTGAGCTGCTTGATAAGAGCCGTGGCGACTCGCTCTCTGTCACCGTTTCTGCCAAGTATGAAGACGGTTGGCATACGTATAGCCCATTCCCTATATACATCAGTCCTGACAGCATCGACTACGGAATCTGCTACCGTCTTATCGAGCCAGGCTACG
>JAEEGL014756001.1_pt1 | contig 15071 bp, 6 predicted proteins | sample 9134231 | NCBI WGS metagenome assembly JAEEGL01 (sample SAMN16246548, study PRJNA631951) | gut metagenome | biome: gut microbiome; feature: rumen; material: fiber-attached | host: Bos | place: Iran: Karaj | collected 2018-10 | reverse complement strand
GGGATCAACCTGACGAAACTGTGCCCATGAGGCAGTGCTCATTGCAATTAATGCAGTAAGAGCAAACAATCTTGTTTTTCTCATTGTGTTGATTTAAAAATGGTTTAAAGTTATCACTAACGATATTTGCGTTGCAAAATTACACAAAAAAAGCGACACACCTTTAAGTCGGATGTGTCGCTTTCTTTTCTTTTCGTCTCATTTTACTGTTTTGCGAAACGATACACCTCACCTGCAACAGTTTCTACGTCATATTCATAAATACGCTGCAAAGGACGCAGAGTAAAGTCTTTCAACTCTGCCGACTTCAATGGGGTACGGATTTCGGCTGGTGCCAACAAACTATTCGGGCATTCTCCATTTGCCTCTTTCAGTCCCTTGCCTTTCAAAGGCACATACGAACGCAAGCGCAACGTGCCACCAATGGTTGAGCAGACCACAACGCCACTAAGTTCTCCTCCATTCCAAGTTTCATCAACAATGAATCCGCCACGCGCACGCAGGCCCTTCACCTCACCAGTTTTCCAGTCACTGGGTAAAGCAGGCAACAGCTGTACGGCACCATCATGACTCTGCAGCAACATCTCGCAGATACCTGCCGACACGCCAAAGTTTCCATCAATCTGGAAAGGCGGATGAGCATCAAAAAGGTTTGGATAGGTACGTCCATTAGGATACTGGCGCGCAGAACGATCGTCGGGCAATAGATGCAACATATTCTTGATGATACGGAAAGCATGATCGCCATCGAGCATACGAGCCCAGAAATTAGTCTTCCAGCCCAAACTCCAACCTGTAGCCATATCACCACGCTGGTTCAGCGTATTAGCTGCGGCCGTAAAGAGATCGGGATGAGAATAGGGAGATATCTGATTTGAGGGATACAGACCATAGAGATGCGAGATATGACGATGTTCATCCTTGGGGTCGTCGGCATCAATCAACCACTCCTGCAACTGTCCATAACGGCCTATCTGCATAGGAGGAAGATTTGATATCTGGAATTTGAGCGTAGAGATATAGTTCTCATCTTCACCCAGCACCGTTGCAGCCTGCAATGCTTGTGAGAGCACATCAAAAGCTATCTGGTTATCCATGGTAGAACCAGCGGTCACATTGGTATTCTTACCACGAGGTCCATGCTCTGGCGATACCGTAGGAACAGTCATCAGCCATCCTGCAGCCTGTTTCACCTCACCTCCCACAGGATATACCTGCATATAGTCAAGCAGGAAGTCGGCTGCGCCTTTCAGCACAGGATACCATTGCTTCAGGAACTCCTTGTCACCCGTATAAAGATAATGTTGCCAAATGTGAGTAGTCATCCAAGCTCCACCAGTGGGGAACATACCCCAAGGTGTACCGTCCACAGGACCAGCAATACGCCAAAGGTCTGTGTTGTGATGAGCCACCCAACCCTTACAGTTATACATTTCCTTAGCAGTCTTCGCACCTGTCTCGCTCAGGTCCTTAATCATCGAGAAGAAAGGTTCCTGAGTCTCAGCCAGATTGCCCACCAATGCAGGCCAGTAATTCATTTCTGCATTAATATTAATGGTATATTTCGAGTCCCAGGGAGCATTAACGTTATTGTTCCACACTCCCTGTAGGTTCGCAGCCTGTCCGCCCGGCTGACTTGAAGAAATCAGCAGGTATCGTCCATACTGCATCATCAGGGCCACCATATCCAAGTCGCTGGCATCCTTTTCGAAGGCAGCCACACGCTTATCTGTCTCTAAGCTAGAGTTCTTCGACTTTGGGAGGTTCAGCACGACGCGGTTGTACTGTTCCTGATACTTTTTCAAATGGGCCTTCAGCAGTTTGTCGAAACTCTTGCCTGTCACGCTGGACAGTGTCTGGTTCGTCTTCTCCAAAGGCTTGCCACTGATGTCGTGGTAATTCACAAAATTGGTAGCTGCCGCAATAAGGAACATGGCCGTTGTGGCATCTTTAACGGTGATAGCCTTGTCTTTGCTGGTTACATTACCGTCTGTCTTCACATATACATTGCTTACAGCCTTTAGTCCGGACGGGACACCTTCTTGCTCCACGCCATTGACGGTGGTGAAAAGCTGGGCGTCATTCCAACCATCAGCATACCCGTCAATCTTGCCTATCAAAGCATTCTGATCTGCTATCTGCAACGGAGATGTGAAATCTACATCAAACGACAGAGCTCCCTTCTTGCTGGCCTTCAACTGCACGACAATCACATTATCGGCCTGAGAAGCAAAAACTATACGCTCATACTTCACGCCATTATATATATAAGAGGTGGTAGCCGTAGCATCACCTAGATTCAGGGCACGCTCATACTTGGTCACGTCCTTATGACCTAACGAAAGTTTCAGACTACCTAGAGGCAAAAAGCGCATACCATGAGGTCCCTTGACAAAATGCTGGTCTATCAGTTTGGCAGCCTCGCCCTCCTTGCCTTGGAAAATCAGACGACGCACCTCAGACAAAGCCTCCAGCGACTCCGTGCTATTATTGTTGTGAGGCTGTCCGCTCCAGAATGTCTCCTCATTGAGTTGAATTTCCTCTGTCTCAGTACCACCATAGATCATGGCACCCATATGAGAGTTTCCTACAGGCAGTGCCTCCAACCAATGGCTGGCAGGCTTTGAATACCACAAACGATGCTGCTGGGCCATCGTTGTTACAGACAGGAAGCCCAGCAGGAAAAAAAATGTAAAACGGTTTCGTAACATATTGTTTTGTAAGGGGTTATTTCTTTGTGCGAACAGCATCGAGGAAATCGGTCATTTTCTTCAGATTCTCAGTAGAGTACATACCCATACCGTGACCGCCTTCAGGTTCCAGAGTGATATCAGTCTTCACGCCCAGTTGCTTCAGAGCCTCGTAGAGTTTCTTGCCTTGACAGCATGGCACCACATTATCCTTCACGCCATGAAATACAATCAAAGGCACATCGTTCTTGTCAATATATGGTAGGAAACTAACGGAGAGATACTTATCGGGATCTACGTCCTTCTTGCTATTCACAAGGGCATCCTCAGGACTTGAGGGGCCAAACGACATATGCTCACCGCATTCCATATCCGTCACGTCAACAGGGCCCGACCAGTCACAAGCGGCATTCACCAGACTGCTCTCCTTGGTAAATTTTCCAACAATGCCCTCAATATTCAGTTCTTCCTTACCCACCTTGGTCTGACCCACACCATTGGTAACAGCACAGAGGGTAGCCAAATGACCACCTGAAGAGAAACCTGAGGTTGCAATAAACGAGGTATCGAACTTATAGGTCTTGGCCTCGCCACGAATGAAGCGCACCACGGCTTTGATATCATTAATCTGAGCAGGCCACTTGGCATCAGCGCTAGAACGGTGATTTGGACAAACCACGGCATAGCCTGCATCGAGAAGCGACTTCACAATAGTGCCAATATCGGCAGCACCTTTACTATTGTTAGAAAACCATGCACTGCCATAAATATGTACCACTACGGGATAAGCATCCTTTTCCTGCTTGGGCAGGTAGATGTCGCAGGTATGGAAAGCCTGGTCGTCACCGGCATAGTTCACATCCTTCCACTGCTGTGATGTCTCAATACTTGCCTGTTGTTGGAAACCGCCGAAGCCACCGAAACCACCAGCAGGCTGAGCCATTAATGATGATGCGCCGAGCAATGCTGCGCCACACACAATTGTCCTCAGATAATTCTTCATAAAGCTGTTTTGATTTTTAATTTATTTGGTTTTTATTTATCGACTTCTACTATTACTACAGATGCGAAACGGACAAAAGGGTTTAATCCATCTCATGGTTTTCTTAACCTAAGAATCACATCAGCTTCAAATTCTTCGCTGCAAAGGTACGAAATAAACAAGTGAAATACAAGACATAATGCAAAAAAATGCCATGTGTGTAAGCACGAAACATTTCCCATGAGACATTTTTCAGAGATATATGAAACATATTTTGAACTCATCTTCCCAAAATTATTCGTACCTTTGCAACAAATAACTAAAAGCAATGAATAAATTTCTGCTCATACTATTGACTTTGCTATCCATAAGAGCTATGGGTGGCACATTTTCAGTTAAAAACGCCACTATCTGTTATGACAAGCAAGAGGTGATTCAGATAAAAAGGGCCATTACCGACTTGCGAACCGACATAGAACGGGTGACAAATTGCCGTCCCGCCCTCTCTTCAAAAGGAATGCGTGGACAGCAAATCATAGTGGGCACATACGGAAAAAGTCCGCTTATCCAGAAGCTCATCAAACAGGGCGTTATCAAGGAAGCCGATCTCAAAGGCAAGTGGGAAAGCTACGTCCTTGCCGTGACCAACGAGCAGGAGCCTCGTCTCGTCATTGCTGGCAGCGATACGCGTGGCACTATCTACGGCATTTACGACATCTCTGAGCGCATAGGCGTATCACCTTGGTACTGGTGGGCAGATGTACCCGTGAAGAAGAATCCTGATGCAAAAATAGATATTCAGAATGATTACTATGCGTCTGGCGAACCTTCAGTGAAATATCGCGGCATCTTCATTAACGACGAGGACTGGGGACTGAAGCCCTGGGCATCCAACAACTATGAGAAGAATCTGGGCGATATCGGTCCTAAAACATACGCGAAGGTCTGCGAACTGCTACTTCGTCTCAAGGCCAACATGCTGGCACCTGCCATGCATTCCTGCACTGGGGCGTTCTATTCACATCCTGAGAGCAAGGTGGTTTGCGACTCCTTCGGCATCATTATCACCACCTCGCATTGTGAGCCCCTGCTGCTGAATAATGCAGCAAAGAGTGAGTGGGATAGCCAAAGAGACGGCGAATGGAACTACAAGACTAATCGCGAGACTATCTATAAAAAATGGGACGACCGCCTAGGCGAGGCTGCAAAATATGAAAACATCTACACGGTTGCCATGCGTGGTGTCCACGATGAGGGTATACGTGGCAATCTGCCTATGAGCGAGCGCGTGCCTCTTATCGAGCAGGTCATCAAGGAGCAGCGCGAATTATTGAAAAAGCATAAGGCATATACTCCCCTCTCCCCCGCGAGAGGGGCTGGGGGTGAGGCTCCCCAAATCTTCGTTCCCTACAAGGAAACGATGGATATCTACGAGAACGGTCTCAAGGTGCCCGATGACATCACCCTTGTATGGGTAGATGACAACTATGGCTACATGAAACGCGTGGCTAATCCTGAGGAGCAGAAACGCTCTGGGCGCTCAGGTGTCTATTACCACCTATCCTATTTAGGAGCCCCTCATGACTACCTGTGGCTCAACACCACCCCACCCGTTCTGATGTACGAGGAACTGAAAAAGTCCTACGACAATGGTGCCGACCGCTATTGGTTGCTCAACGTGGGTGATATCAAGCCAATGGAACTAGGCATGCAGACTTTCTTTGATATGGCTTGGAATATCAATGCCTTTGATTTTGAAAAGGTCTATCAGCATCAGGCAGAATTCCTTTCCACCACCTTTGGTAATCACACCTCTCAGCTCTCAGTTCTCAGTTCTCAGCTTCAGATCATCCTTGACGATTATTATCGCCTTGCCTGGAGTCGCAAGCCCGAGTTTATGGGCTTTGAATATCAGTGGGACGACAAGGCTCACACGGGTCTGAAGCCTACCGAGTTCTCCTTTCAGTATTACGATGAAGCCCAACATCGATTGGCCGACTACCAGCGCATCAGCGATGAAGTAGAGCGCATTGCGGTCAGCGTTTTTCCCGCTGACGATGAATTATCCCGTGCCGCCTTCTTCGAGTTGCTGCAGTTCTCCGTTCAGGGTGCCTATCAGATGAACCGCAAGTTCCTCATGGCCCAACTCAACCAAGAGCTGGCAGCAGAAGGCCGTTATGCTGAAGCCAACTGGGCCGCCCGTCAGATGGAACTTGCTTACGACAGCATCAACGCCCTAAACCAACGTTACAACAAGCAATTGAATGGTAAATGGGATGGTATGATGGCACTCTCTACTAGCTTTACCAACACCTGCCAGTATTACCAGAAGCCCGAGGTAAAACGCTTTGAGGGTGCAGGCGAGAGAGCCGTATTGCTGACGCCACTCAGAGGCCAGAGCACAAAGGACTGTAAAGTCATTGACCTGCAAAAATGCAAAAATGCATCGGATGGTGTCCGTATCGTTCACGGTCTGGGTTACGACGGAAAGGTGGTACAGTTTGGTGATCCTTCAAAGGAGTCCAAAGACGAATCCTCAGAAGAAATCTACTATTCGTTCTACTGTCCAAATCGTGACTCCGTTGATGTTATTGTCTATACGGTGCCCTTCTGGCCTATCTATAAAGGCAAGCAGAATCGTGTGGGTGTATGTGTGGACGACTCACCGGTGCAGGTCTTTGAAAACAAATTCAAGGAGTACGACCGCACGTGGAAAGATCAGGTGATGCGCAACGGTGCTGTGTGCCGCCTGCGTTTCGCTATCAACAAGAATCACAAGAATCACCCTTACCACCTGTTGCGACTTGCAGGCGACCCTGGTCAGATGATTCAGCGTGTTATCATCGACTGGGGCGGACTACACCCTTCATATATTGGACCAACGATTTAACCACATAAAAAAGATTATGCGTCGTTTTACACTGACTATTATATTATTACAACTATTCTTCAGACTGGCTTATAGTCAGACTGGGGTTTTCTTTTCCTCAGAACGTTTCTCCAGCGCGCTCATTAATGATTTGTGCCAAGATAAATACGGCTATATGTGGATAGCCACCGACTATGGTCTTAACCGTTTCGACGGCTATCATTTTACAGAGTATCTGCATCAGCACAACGACTCTACGACCATCAGTAGCAGTACGGTATGTACCCTATTCTGCGACAAGGATGGTGAGCTCTGGGTAGGAACTAACAAGGGCCTTGACCGTTTCGATTATGCCACAGGAAAGTTTATCCACTACCCTTTCGCCAGAGGTCGCAAGCCACGTGTTACAAAGATGATGCATCTGAATGATGGCAGAATGCTTGTAGCTACCAGCGGCTATCATGGTCTTTATTACGTGACCAACGGAATGGCTGACGACTATACCGAGGGCGACCTCGACATGCTGTTTGTGAACAGCGTGATGGAAGATGACATGGGACGTATCTGGCAATGCAGCTTTAGCGATCAGATATCCATGAAAGACGCTAATGGTATTCACAAGATGCGCACATCACAGGGTTTTGTTGTAGATTTCACCTATCACGACGGTGAGTTCTTGATTGTCTGTATGCATGGCCTTCACAGCTATCGCGATGGCCAACTCACCATACCCAATTACGACATGAGTGCAATGGAGCCCAGCGCTATCATCCGTTGTGTATTTACCGACAGCAAAGGCAACACCTATATCGGAACCCGAGGCGACGGGCTCTATTGTATCCCTGCCCATAGTCGAAAGTTGGAGCGTGTGCCAGCAGTTGCCACAGGTCTGAATCTTCGTACCACGAAGATTTGGGCCATCACAGAAGACCGTCAGCATAATATCTGGCTGGGCTGTCAGTCCAAGGGACTTGTCATGCTACCAGCCAAGAACCCACAATTCTCCTCCTGGTCTTTTTCCACCCAAGGCATAGACCTTGCCTCTACCATCACGGCTGTTTGTGAAGGCGACAATGGTTATATTTGGTGCTCAGTTCAGGGTAACGGTATCTATGGTTTTGATGCAGAGGGACATTTGAAAGCCCATCCCACAGCGCCCGACAAGGCAGAAAGTATCTTCCGAGACCGCAGGGGTAACTATTGGGTGGGCACTGATGATGCCCTCTATGCCTACGACCCGCTGACTGGTGTATCTACAAAGAAAGCCACCATCGACTGCGATAAGTTTAATGCCATTACCGACGATGCACATGGACGACTGTATATCTCCACATTCTCTCGTGGACTATGTGTTTACGACACTAATACCGGCGAGCTACGCCAGTACAGTCATCAGAGTAGCGGTCTTTGTAACGACTGGATCATGGGTATTTCCACCGACAAGTCGGGTAATATCTGGTTGGCTACGGCAGCAGGTGTTTCTTGTTATAACCCCAAAACAGAAACCTTTAATCGTCCTCATCTCTTTGATGTCATGTGCTTTAACGTGTTACAAACACGCAGTGGCTCTACCTTTGTAGGAACAGAGCAGGGCATCTACCGTCTGGATGGTGAGAAACGTCCTGAATTAGTAGCCTTGGGACAACTCTCCGTGGGCTATATGATTGAGGATGAGCAAGGCTACATCTGGTGCTCCACCTCCAAGGGAATCTGGCAATATGACCCTGCTACTGGTCAAACTATCGGCCATGTCTATGGCAATGGTCTTTCTGCCAAGGAATATATCACCTGTGTGGGTCTTCTTACCAGCGACAACAAGATTTGCTATGCAAACTATAACGGACTGACCGTTTTTCGTTCAAAAGACGTGACGGGTTCTCATACGAGTCTTAACGACCTCTATCTGACAGGATTCCACCTGCCAGACAGGACACTCAACACGTTGAACGATGATCACTTCGAAGTATCTTACCTCGACAACGCCATCACACTGGAGTTCTCACTCCTCGACTATAACGCACCAGAGAATATCATCTTTGAGTACCGCATCAACCAGTCGGCATGGTTGCAGAACCCCGAAGGCGAGAATACAATTCTGCTGAACCATCTCCAACCAGGTACCTACACAATTGATGTCAGGGCCATGTCGGGTACTACCTGTTCACAGACAAAGACCATCACTCTTACGGTTACTCCTCCTTGGTATCGTTCTAAATGGGCATACGCGCTCTATTTTGTAATTATTATAGGTATCATTATCGGCATAGGCTTTAGCTATCGCCGACGTGCCCATCGCTTGTTGGCAGAGGAGAAGATGCGTTTCCTCATCAATGCCACCCACGATATCCGCTCACCGCTTACAATTATCATGGGTGCCATCGGAAAATTGAAGGATTCAAAGATTGAAGAACTGAAGTCTGAGGAAGAGCTTCAATCCTTTAACACCTCGACCCTTCAACCTTCTATCGACACTATCGACCGCAATGCCCAGCGCTTGCTGCAACTAGTCAACCAGATTCTTGACCAGCGCCGTTTGGATAAAAAACAGATGCAGCTGCATTGTCAGGAGACCAATATGGTGGAGTTTATCAGTGGCGTATGCAAACTATATCAGTTTGGTGCCGACCAGCGCAACATTGCCTTCACCTTCGAACACGAGAGAGATCACGTATTAGCATGGATAGACCGTATTAATTTCGATAAGGTCATCTCCAACCTACTCTCCAATGCATTCAAATACACCTACGACAATGGTGAGGTGAAGGTTGTTCTGCACGAGACAGAAAAGAATATCGAACTATCTGTCATTGACAACGGAATGGGCTTTAAAGATGAAGATCCCAATCGTTTCTTTGACCGTTTCTATCAAGGGCAAAACTCAGCCAATCTGGGCATACAAGGTACTGGCATCGGTTTGAACCTCTGTCGTGCCATCACCGAGATGCATGGTGGCGAAATCAAAGCCCTGCGCCGTGAGGACAAGCAAGGTGCATGTTTCGTGGTGACTATCCCCAAAGGCAACAAGCACCTGCGTCCTGAGCAGATTGTGACGGATAGTCCTGTGCGCGAAGTACTCTCATCAGGTATCAAAGGAAAGAAATCATTCCGTCAGTTCCGCATCCTCATTGTTGACGACGAACCAGAAATAGCCCGCTACATCATCTCAGAATTGGGCGACCGTTATAAGTTCGACCATGCCGTCAACGGCAAGGAAGCCCTAAAGATGCTGCTTACCGATGAATACGACCTCGTCATCAGCGATATGATGATGCCCGAGATGGACGGACTCACCTTGCTCAAGCATATCAAAGATAATACGAATATCTCGCAGATACCAGTTATCATGCTCACATCAAAGGCTGAGGTTGAGTATAAGTTGGAAGGTCTCAGAGGCGGCGCTGATGCCTATATTGCCAAACCTTTCGACATGGAAGAACTACATATCCAGATAGACAACCTCATCGATAATGTACGACGTCTAAAGGGCAAGTTCAGTGGCGCTCTGAAGCAGGAAGAACGTGTAGAGCAGGTTGAGGTGAAGGGCAATGATGATGCACTCATGGACCGTATCATGCGCTCGGTCAATGCCAATTTCTCAGACCCCGACTATAACGTAGACACCATGGCCAATGATGTAGGAATTAGTCGTGCACAACTGCATCGTAAGATGAAGGAGATTACAGGTGTTTCCACTGGTAAGTTCTTGCGCAACCTACGCATGGAACAAGCAGCTCGTTTGCTTCGCGAGGGTAAGATTAACGTATCTCAGATCGCCGACCGTGTGGGCTATGCCGACCAGGCCCATTTCTCTACAGCCTTTAAGACACACTTCGGACAGTCGCCATCGGAATACGCAGAAACCCACAAGGAGTAATCAGAGTTTCACATTGGAGATATCAATCAGATTATTCACGATAGCATAAATCGTGAGTCCTGCGGCACTGTGTATCTGCAACTTACGGGCTATGTTGCGGCGATGCGTAATCACGGTATTCACCGATATACATAAATAATCGGCTATCTCCTTATTCTGCATGCCCTGCACCAACGCTACGATAACATCCTTCTCACGGTCTGACAACATTTCCTGATTATCTCCAACGCCAGCCTTCGACACCATATCCGATATATTACGTGTCACGTCGCTTTGCTTCACCAATAGTTCCAAGCGACGTATGGCAGGTACAAAGATACAGTCCTCCACCATTGCATGCTGACGCAACCAAACTTCGTTCTCATAGATATCGTGGAGTGTAGCGGTAAGTTGGTTGTTATGCAGACCATCTTGTGGCAGATACTTAATAATGAGTAGTTTCAACTCACGCAACTTTTTGTCAGTTGCCCCGTGATGCTTTGAGAAAGTATCTACATTATAATCATTTATAGGTCGACCATCAATCAGAGACTGTACATAGGGGAACAATGTTTTCTGTTCGTATTTCATATGTCGGCGTATCTCCTGCGCATATTCGTCATAGAAACGCAAAATCAACATACCCAGCGAGTCTTTCTCATCGAGCGACTCCTGCAACTCCCTGCGGATATAGGGCAACTGAAAATCAAGGAAATAGGCATGAGAAGCTTCCAGATAATGCAACAGCGTAGGGACTGACAAATGTTCATCGTTCTCGAAGCTATCATACCCATTGGCTGTAAAGTTAACTACAGCCAAGAATGTATAGGTATCCACTCCGTTGTCTTCGCATGTCTCCCTTACGGTTTTATCACCGAATCCAAGATTGATTCCAAAACTACCTAGCGACTGCAACAAATCATAGTTATCACGAATTAGCGATATCATCTTGTCATCAGCCTCATACATTTTCAGATTTCTCATTGTCCTCTTTACCTATTTGTGATTAATCGCTGCAAAGGTAAGCATAATTTTCGACTTACACAATCATCATTTTTAGGTATTTTGCATAATTATAACAAATGACTGAAACTATGAAAAGCAGAGATGATACATATTCATAAATTCAATGCAACAAAAATCGAGAAGGCTTTGAAACATTTTTCTTACCTTTGCACCCAAAAACCATTAAAACTATAAGAATGAGGAAATGTCTCTGCGGTATTTTTGTGTTACTGACTGTGCTCACAGTATCAGCACAAGATAAGTTTTGTATTGCCAAAGACGGTAAAACAGCCACAATCATCGTAGACAAGAACGATTGGAAAGGTGTCATCCGCGCCGCCAACGATTTGGGTGATGACGTCCGCAAGGTCACAGGTGTAGCTGCACCAGTTGAGCATGTTGCTGTGCCACAGCAACACGCCATCATTGCCGGCACCATTGGTAAAAACAACCTGATTGACAAGCTCATCAAGCAGAAGAAACTTGATATTAAGAGAATAAAGGGCCATTGGGAGGGCTACTGCATCGACATAGTTGATGGAAATCTCGTCATTGCGGGCAACGATAAACGCGGCACCATCTACGGCATTTATGAGATATCCAAGCGTATCGGCGTGTCGCCCTGGTATTGGATGGCCGATGCTCCTGTAGTACATCAGGACGAACTATATTACGACGAGGGACATATATGCGACTGGCCTGCCGTGAAATATCGCGGTATCTTCATCAACGACGAATGGCCCAGCTTTGGCACATGGTGTACGAAGCATTTCGGTGGCATCAACTCCAAGGCCTATGAGAAAGTCTTTGAATTGTTGCTTCGTCTGAAAGCCAATTATTTTTGGCCTGCCATGTGGGGCACCAACTTTAACGAGGACGACCCGGAATCACCACGCCTAGCCGACGAGATGGGCATCGTGATGGGCACCAGTCACCACGAGCCCATGATGCGTTCACATCGTGAGTACCTGCAGCGCAAGGAGCAGGTAGGTCCATGGGACTACGCCACCAATAAGGAACGCGTGGATCAGTTTTTCCGCGAGGGTATGGAGCGCAACAAGAACTACGACAACCTCGTGACTATCGGTATGCGTGGCGACGGCGACGTGGCCATGGGTAAAGGTGATGATGCGGAAAACATGCGCACGCTCCACAATGTCATCGACGGTCAGCGTAAGATTATCAAGGATATCTACGGACGTGCCGATGCCGTGCCCCAGCTATGGGCTATCTTCACAGAAGTGCAGCGCTACTACGATGCAGGCTTTACCGTGCCTGATGACGTCACACTCCTTTTCTGTGACAACAACTGGGGCTATATCCGCCGTAAAGGTACGGAGAAGGAGCGCAAGCGCAAGGGCGGTCTGGGTCTCTATTATCATATCGACATGAACGGTGGCCCTTGGAACGACCGTTGGGTGAATACCACCACGGTGCCCAAACTGCGCGAACAGCTGAACTTAGCCTATCAGAGTGGCATCGACCGCATCTGGATTATCAACGTGGGCGATTTGAAACCAAAGGAGATGCCTATCTCGTTCATCATGGACTACGCATGGAATCCTGAGAGCGTAGGTGCTGGCGACGAACAGGCATGGCTCGAGAACTGGGTTGCCAGCGTACTCGGTGGATTGACCAAAGGCGATGTCCGTGAAGCTGCCGACATCATCGCCCAATATTCGAAACTAAACCTGATGCGCAAGCCCGAGGTACAGGTGCCTGGCCTTTTTAACTACGAGGAGATGCTCCACCTGAACAACCAATGGCAGTCCATCATTCTGCGCTGCGAGACATTGAAAGAGTGGACAATCCCTGCCGCGGCTCAGGATGCCTTTTATCAGTTAGTCTATTACCCCGCTGTAGCCTCTGCTGGTGTCGCTATGATGTATAACGCCGCTACGATGGGCGACAGTATCACCGTCTGCCGTCTGATGACAAAAGACCAGCAACTCACCTACCATTATAATAACCGTATGGCTGGTGGCAAGTGGGACGGCATGATGCTCGACAACCACATCGGCTATACCCAGTGGAGCATCCCCGATCAAAACCGCCACCCCATGTCACTTGGCTATAAGGTAACTCATAACCTGAGCGCCACAAAAGACACCAAAGAATATTCTATCCCCGTCATCGACTTTGTCAACACAAAAAGAGAGATACATCCTTGCTTTAACGGATGGGAAATACTTTGGGGACTTGGTCGCGGCGAAGCCTGCATGGGAGCCGCTGATGTGATGAAGGAATGGCCTGCAGACGGCAGCGGTCCCAAACTAGACTACGACATAGATTTAACCGAAGAGGGAAAGATTGCTATAGGAATATTGCCGACACAAGACATCATGCCCGCTCGTGGTTTGCGTCTTGGTGTGCAGATTGACGAGGAGCCTATGCAGGTCATCGATGCCCGTCAGGGACTGCACGACGAATTCCAGGAATACACGACAAAGAATCTCGCCCAGTCAAAGAACCTGAAGCCCCTCCCACCCCACAACAACCTGTTGCTTAGTGGTTGGAAGGACGGCAGGAAAATGCTGCGCCGCGACGAAGTGTTTGACAATATCCGCTGGTTGGAGGTGAATTTCGCCAACACCACTCCAGGCAAGCATAAGCTGAAGCTCATCATGATAGACCCCGAAATCGTTGTCGAGTCCATCGTGGTAAACCCCGACAACAACCGTTACAGCTACTTCGGAGCACCCAAAAGACAATAACACCTAAATAAAATGACTAAATAACCGTTATGAAACAAACCATTTTATTGCTATTCCTATTTATTATAGGTCTAACACCTGTCAAGGCCGACAACATCACCGTTGACGGCACCAGTCGTTCGTACAATGTCATTGTACCTAATAATCTGGGCGAAGGGCGCCCACTACTTATCTTCTGTCATGGCTACAATCAGGATGCCGGATGGATGCAGAACAGTGAGTTCAAAAATGACCAAGTAAGTATGGAGGCTGTATGCGACACGGCTAAGTTCGTCTGCGTATTCCCCAATGGTATCAATAAGTCATGGGATACCAGCGGCAACCGTGACATTAACTTCATCAAGGCTATTATCGACAAGATGGTGACGCAGCATAAGATAGATCGTAACCGCGTTTATCTGGGTGGATTCTCGATGGGCGGCATGCTGACCTATCACGCCATGAACAAGATTCCCGACCTCATCGCAGCCTTCGCTCCCTGTAGTGGTTATCCTATGGGTGGTGCTACGGCCAATGCCAATGTACGAGCCATCCCCATCCTGCATATCCACGGCACCAGCGATGAGACTTGCGCATTTAGTGGTGCACAACCTGCACTCAACGTATGGATCAACCATAATGGCTGTCCTACCACAGCAAAGGTCACCAACAATTATAATGGCTTCAGCGGTTGCAAGATGCACGTATGGGGGCCTGGTAATGATGGTAGCGAGGTTCGTCTGCTGGAATTACCCAATAAAGGTCACTGGATCTGCAAAGAGAAGCAGGTATATACTGGTAAGGAAATATGGAACTTCTGTAAGCGTTTCTCGCTGAACAAGACCACACCAAACGTTAAGATCACAGCACCTACTACTGGTGGAAAATACATCAGCTACGGTCCCAAAGGCGAAGTAACATTCCCCGATATCACCATCACAGCCACAGCCGACGATCCCAACGGCACCATAGAAAAAGT
>JAEEGL014109773.1_pt1 | contig 15071 bp, 14 predicted proteins | sample 9134231 | NCBI WGS metagenome assembly JAEEGL01 (sample SAMN16246548, study PRJNA631951) | gut metagenome | biome: gut microbiome; feature: rumen; material: fiber-attached | host: Bos | place: Iran: Karaj | collected 2018-10 | reverse complement strand
CTGGTGGTTCTTTGCAGACCTATCTGGTCAGCAATGACGGTCGCATCGACTTCCCTGTGTTAGGCACCCTCGAGGTCGGTGGCCTCTCCAAGTCAGAGTGCGAGAAGATGATTCACGACAAACTGCTGCCCTATCTGAATGAGACCGAGAATCCTGTGGTGACGGTACGCATGTCCAACTACAAGATCTCCGTTCTTGGCGAGGTCAACCGTCCCGGTATGTTCAATGTCAGTAACGAGAAGATCAACATTTTCGAGGCACTGGCGCAGGCAGGCGACCTCACCATCTATGGTGTCCGTGACAAGGTGAAGCTGATTCGTGAGGATAGCAAGGGCCGTAAGGAAGTCCACACCCTGAATCTGAACGATGCCAATATCATTTCTTCACCTTATTATTATTTACAGCAGAACGACATCGTCTATGTAGAGCCCAACAATGTGAAGGCTCAGAATTCCAAGGTTGGTCAGACCACCACTCTTTGGTTCTCTGCCACCAGTATCCTCATTTCTCTCACCTCATTATTATATAATATCTTAAAATAACACATATCCCTTCTTCCCCCTCGGGGGATTGAGGGGGCCTTTATATTATGACAGAACATCATCACCACCACCATCATCACCGTAAGGACAGTGCCACGCTCTTTAAGGAGCGCAGCCTTCGTGCTATCACCATTCGTCGCAAGTTAGAGAAATACCTGATGACTTTTCTCACAGTCCTCGCCTGTATTATGGTCCTCGCACTTATCATTGTATTCATATTAGGTTAAAAAGGTACTCCCCCATAGGCTATATTGAGTATAAGGACACATAATACCCAATATAAGATTTAAACTTCGTCTATCTGATAGTAAAAGGTTGAGGAATGAAGAGACTTGTTTTAGTAACTTGGAAAGGTGGCGGAAATTTTGGAACTTGTCTTCAATGCTATGCTTTATATGTGAAATTGAAGAACTATGGATATGAAGTCGCTTTATTATCACGTGAAAGTCACTATACATTTAAGTCACGTATAAAAGGTCTATTATCAGATATTGGCTTATTGGGAATATTAAAAGTGTTCAAAATTTTTTTTAATCATCCGTCAAAACCTTTGCAAGTTCAAAAACGTGAAAAATTTCAAAATAGTATATATAAGACGATTTCATTATTTTCTGAAAAGCACGAAAAAAGATTGATATCTAATACTGATTGTTTTATTACAGGCAGTGACCAAATATGGAATACTTATTATAGATATAATCCTTTTTATTTTTTGGATTTTGTTGAAAATACAAAGAGAGTTGCATACGCCTCCAGTATTGGAACAAGCAGTATCAAGGAAGAGTATAAAGAAGTGGTCAAAGAGCATTTGCTGAAATTCAATTATATAGGTGTACGAGAATATGAAGCAGTTAAGGTGCTATCTGAACTAACAGGACGAAAAGACATTAGGCAAGTACTCGATCCTACCTTTCTTCTGACACCTGACGAATGGAGAGAGATGTCAAAAGATGCCTTGTTTGAAGAACAGCTCCCAAAGGATTATATTTTTTGCTATTTGATTGGTCAGAATAGTTGGTATAAGGAACAACTACATGATGTTCACATGAAGTCTGGGCTAAAGGAAATTATTATCGTTCCTGCTGTAGAGAACCCAGATTTTTCCATAGATGGAGCTTACATATATAAGAATGCAAGTCCTGTGGAGTTTATCTCTCTGCTTCAAAATGCAAAATTGGTATGTACAGATTCTTTTCATGCAACAGCTTTAAGTATCAATCATTCAGTTCCCTTTGTTGAATTTATACGTTTTAAGGATGGTGATGATGAATCCCAGAATTCGAGAATATATGATGTCCTTACACATTATCATTTGAAGAATAGAATATACCAGTCATATTCTGGTGCATGGCAGGAACCTGTCAATTATGAGGAAGTCCAGAAAATCCTTTTAGAAGATAGAAAGTCCTCAATAGATTTTCTGATTAATGCCATTGAGAATTAGATTTGAGATGAGTTTGAGGAATAATTACTATGTAAGCAGTTTCTTTTGGAGTACTTTTCAGAAGATTCTTAATGCTGTTGTGGGATTCATTTCTGTTCCGTTACTGCTGGGTTACTATGGTAAGGCCGAATATGGTATATTGGGAATTGCCACTGCTTGCAATGGCTATATGCATCTGCTGGACTTAGGAATGAACACAGGAGCAGTAAAGTTTTTCTCCCAATGGAAAGCAGAAGGAAAAACAGATTTGATAAATAGAGTAGCCCGTACGAATATCACATTCTATGGAATCATATCTATTATCAATATCATAGGCTTGTTAGCTTTAGCTATATGGGGTGAAGGTCTGTTTTCTGTAACTCATAATCAGTTCTTAGTTCTGCAACAATGTTTGATTATCATTGCTGTTTTCAGTCTTTTTAGTTGGGGTGCTACAACCTTTCACCAGCTTCTTATTGCCAATATGAAGATGGTGTTTACTATGAAGATGCAAATATTGATTACAATGTTTAAAGGCGTTCTTATTGTAGCTGTCTTTCTTTTTCATTTGTCGTTGATTCAATATTTCTTTCTATTATCAGCTATCGTCTCGCTTCTGATAATTCCTTACGCACTAAAATGCCGACAATTAAACTTAATTGATAGTATTCGGCCTGCTACATATTGGCAGGATTTCAAAATTGTCCTGCTGTTTAGTTTGTCTATTTTTGCTTTATCTTTATTCCAGATGACATCGACACAATCGAGACCTATTGTATTGAGTATATTTGCAGATAATGGCGCGGAAGTTGTTGCAGATTTTAGAATTATAGAAGTGGTTCCTCATCTTATTATTATGATCTGTGGTACATTTTCTTCTATTTTTCTGCCAAAAACTTCAGAACTTGTGGCAAAAAGGAATCAGGGAGAGATATCAAAGTTTGCATATAAATGGACAATTTTTACAACCATACTTGCAAACATCATTTGCTTCCCTTTTTTATTGGGTGCTGAAAATGTGATAACCGCTTATGTTGGAAATGGTTACGAATACCTTAGTATTTGGTTAATAATATGGACTGTTTGTGTTCTGCTTCAAATTCATAGCACTCCTACCAATGCCTTAATACTTGCGTATGGTAAGACTAAAATAATGGTTTATATTTCAGCTATTGCCTGTATTATATCTATGATTATCAATGCTGCTCTAGCAAAATCATTTGGTGTCGGTTCTGCGGTAATTGGTTATACTGTGTATATATTACTCAATTTGTGTTGTTACTATGGCTTCTATTATAAGAAAATTTTGCAGATATCAAATATGAAGATAATAATGTCATTTTTAAGTCCAACTATGTGTGGTGTTGTTTCTTCTGTCATAGTGTGGTGTTTATTAAAGGGTTTAAGTGTGGACTTTGTGTCAATGCGAGTATCTGAAATTTTAGTTTTTAGTTTTAAGGCAACAATATGGTTTTTCTTATATTGCTTACTAATTGCATCTATGAAGATTGTCAAATTTGAAAAGAGAAGTTTATACACTAAATACGATTAGATATATGAATGTTCTTTTGTTAGGGGGAACCGGCCCGATGGGGATTCATTTGTCAAATATTCTTTCTGCGAGAGGGAATGAAATATACATTACTTCAAGAAGAGAACACGATAACAAAGGAAATGTCTTTTATATCAAAGGTAATGCCCGTGATGTCGTTTTTGCCAATTCGATATTGAGAGAGCGACAGTGGGACTGCATAGTGGATTTTATGGTTTATGACACTGAGGAGTTCAAAAATAGAATCGACGATTTGCTTTCAAATACAAAACAGTATGTATTCCTGAGTTCAGCAAGAGTTTATGACGACAAAAGTGATTACATCACGGAAGACTCTACTAGACTACTTGATACCTCTAATGACGAAGAATACCTTAAGACTGATGAATATGCCTTATACAAAGCAAGAGAAGAAGATGTTTTAAGAAATAGTAAATATACCAACTATATTATCATACGCCCTTATATTACTTATGCAGAAAATCGTTTGCCATTAGGAGTTTGGGAAAAAGAGACTTGGGTTCGAAGATTTTTGGAAGGTAAAGATTTAGCATTGACAAGGAATTTTTTAATCAAAGATACAACACTTTGCTATGGCAAAGACGTTTCATTTTGCATTAGCAATCTAATAGGTAACCCATCGGCATTAGGAGAAACTTATAATGTGACTTCTAACAAAAGTTGTACATGGGAAGATGTGTTAAATATTTATCTGGATGAAGTTGAAAAGTTAAAAGGTTATCGTCCCAAAGTAACACTTGTTGATGCATATATTCTAAATTATAAACGTATGCTTTTCAACTGGTTTGTTGATATGCTAAGTTTTAAACTAGCAAAAGTGAATATACACATTGTCAACAAATCTTATCAGTTAATATATGATAGAGAATTCAATCGGAGATTCGATAATACGAAATTACTACAGATGGTACCTAATGCAAAATTCTCAGATTGCAATTGCCTTTTGGGTAAATGTTTTAAAACTTTTTCGGAACGACCTGATTATAGTTATAGAAATTGGATTTGGGAATTTGTTCAAGATAAGCTGACAGGGAACTCAACGGCATTGAGAGATATACCATCTTTAAGTCTTAAAGCCAAATATCTCTTGATAAGGTATTGCATACCGAAGAAATATATAGCTAGATAAATTCAGATTATGTATACAATTTTAGAAAATGCAAGGATAGTTATTGCTTTGTTGAAAAAGCATAATATACGACATATAGTGTTGAGCCCTGGAGGATCAAATATTCCCATTGTGCAAGGAGTGCAACAAGATTCTTTTTTTAAATGCTACTCTGTTGTTGACGAGCGGAGTGCTATGTATTTTGCTATAGGACTCTATCTTCAAACAGGTGAACCTGTTGCAACATCATGTACAAGTGCGCAGGCTACTAGAAACTATTTACCGGGATTGACGGAAGCATACTATAAGCAAGTGCCAATACTGGCAATAACGATGTCAAAACATCCCAAATATTTAGGTCAAGAGTATATGCAATGTCCTATCCAGACATCCTTGCCTATGGATGCGGTTAAGAAAAGTTTCTCATTACCACGAATAAGTAATGAGCACGATCGGGTTCAGTGTATTCGAACTGCTAATGACGCAATGCTTGAGTTAACTCATCATGGATGCGGTCCTGTACAGTTGAACATAGAAGAGTTGGATAGCGAAACATGGGTGTTTGATGAAAATATTGAGAAACTTCCCAATGTCCGTTCCATTAAACGTTATTCTTATTGGGAGCAATTAGAACCAAAAGAATTGGAAGATAAGAAAATAATGCTTCTAATAGGGGAACATCTTCCTTTCTCAGAAGAAGAAACAATATTTATTGAGGACTTTGCAGAATCACATAATGTGTTAATCTATTCTGACCATACATCAAATTATAAAGGCAAGTACGCAGTTAATGCTAATCCTCTTATGGCTACTACTAGTTTTGCTCTTTTTGTAGAGAAGTACATGCCGGATATACTGATAACTATAGGTGGTTTAACAGGTGATTATTATATTTATACACCATTATATAATTCACCAGAAGGATTATTTGAACATTGGCGTATTAGCATTGATGGAAATGTTGTCGATACTTATGGAAAGCTTACACGTGTCTATGAAATGCGTATTGTAGATTTTTGTAAAAAGATGACATCTTCTACACCAGCCGAACATGATTATTTTGAGCTTTGGAAACAAGGTGTTGAGTGCATAAATTATGATATTGATATACCGCTCTCTAATCTGTATGCAGCCATACAATTATCAAAACATATTCCTGAAAATAGCTGTATGAACTATGCAATACTTAATAGCCTTAGAGTCTGGTCGTTTGTTCAAATTCCCTCAACTGTAAAAGCTTTCTCTAATGTTGCAGCATTCGGTATAGATGGCTGTATGTCTACAGCATTTGGAACTAGTGTTGAGTCTGATAATCTTTGCTTTCATATAACAGGAGATCTTGCTTATTTTTATGATATGAACGCACTCGGAATTAGACATGTAAAAAATAATGTCCGTGTCCTATTATGTAACAATAATGGAGGTATGGAGTTCAAATTCGGTAATTTGGTAGAGAAGACGGATGTAGGCACTTATATTGCTGCTGACAATCATTTTAAGAACAGTGAAGGTTGGGCTAAGACAAATGGATTTGAATATATTGCTGTAAAATCCAAAGAGGAATTTGATTCTGCTATTCCTAAATTTGTCTCAGAGTCAAGACGTCCGATAATGATAGAAATTCTTACTAATCCAGAAAAGGAGAGATTAGCAAACTCTAAGTTTATTCAATGCAACAAGAAAGGTACTCAGAAAGAAGAAGTGGCAAAAAAGTTTAAGCAAGAATTCAAAAATATTATTGGCGAGGATACAATAAAAGTTATAAAAAAGATTGTGAAGAAATAAGCATGGCTAATAATAGAGATTCTCAGTTCGAACTGCTCCGTATTGTAGCAATGTTCTTTGTTGTTACCCATCATCTCGTTATAAAGGGAGCTGATACTGTGGGATATGTGACACCATACGAAATAGATACACATGGCTATATTGGCGTTCTTATTAATTCTTTTGTAGTGGGAGGGGTAAATTTGTTTGTGCTTATTACGGGATGGTATGGAGTGAAGAATATATACAAAGGAGTTGTCCGCATATTAGTTGATTGCTTTGTTTTTGGTGTTTTTAGTTATTTGTTACTCATTATTCTTACAGACAAGTCTTTTGTGTTAAAAGAATTAGTTAAATCTGGTTTCTTTACCAAGAATTGGTTTGTTGTTGCCTACATAATGCTCTTGCTTATCGCACCTATTATTGAAATGTCATTGAAATATGTTAATTATAACCAATTTCGGCTGTGGATATTTCTTTTAACAGTTTTCAATTTGTATTTTGGATATTATTTAGGTCATTTAAACACAAATGGTTATAATGTTGTACAATTTGTTTGGCTATACTACATTGCAAGGTTTTTAAAAATGTCAGATGAGTGTCAATGGCAAGAACGGCTTTCTCATTATGGCTTTTATGTCTACATGTTTTCATCAATATTATTAGCTTCTATTTTCATTGGAGCAAGTTGCTTAAGTCACACACTGAATAGTATACGATGGTTTTCTTATAATAATCCGATTTTTATGATTTCTGCTATCGGGTTATTTATGAGAATTTCTAAGATGTCTATAAAAAGCAAATTCGTGAATCTTATAGCGACTGGAGTTTTTGGTATTTTCCTACTGCATACAACACCATATGTGCAACCATATAGAAATAGTATTACGAACGAAATATATAGTTCGTATGGATATATAGGAATTCTTTTTGAGGTTTTATTCTTGTTCATGATATTATGTATCATTAGTATAGGTATTAATAAGATGAATTTGCCTATTATAGCTCTTATTTGTAAAAAAAGCAATATCAAAATATTAGTAGATTAAAGGAATGGTTTTATTTTTTACCTTCATCACAATAATGATGGGACTATCTATGTTTTTTATCTCCCGTGATAAGAAACTTGCGCTGATGTTCATCGGCTGTATGACGTTAACGCTTTTGTCCATGGACATCCCCTTCTTCAAAACCCCAGCATTCTTTTTTATCGGTTGCTTCTTATTGTCTGAATTCAACAATATGAAGACGATGCTGATAAGATACATGAGAACACCCATTTGGCAGATATTGCTAATCATATTATTGTCTATTATATTGTGTATTATATATAGTCCTCATCTACATAGTATTAATGAATCAAGATTATTTCTTCGTGGTGAATTCCTTCTAAAATATTTTGCTTTGGGATATGCATTCTTCTCTATCAGGAATGAGAAGAATATGCGAACCTTGATCCGGTATTCAATTATTCCCATGTTTATTCTTACGATGTTTGGCATCGTTAATTTATTAGAGCACCGGTCTTCTTTTGTGACGGCAATGATGTCCAATTACAGTTCTTTGAATAGTACTACCGAGACAATGGGAGATAAATTTTTGGATGCTGATAGGTTTAGAGTGCAGGCCATGTTTTATAATCCTTTTAATTATGGGTATATTTGTTGTCTTTGCTTTATAATGTATCTTTATGGCTATAACAAAAAATGGATTGATAAGGTATTATTTGTTATATTATCTGTTTGTTGTTTTTATGGCATATTGATGTGTGGCGCAAGAACCGTTATTTTATGTTCTATTGTAGGAATCAGCACATATATCCTTCTCGCATTCAGAGTTAAGAAAACAATAACCGTAGGTATGGTTACGATGTTGGTTGCCATTATGGCTTATTTGACGGTACCCGTTGTAAACGAGAAGGTTGATCAAATGACTACCATGTTTTCAGATACGAGTGGACGCGAAGTTGGAGGAAGTAGTTTAGAGATGCGTTCTGTCCAGTTTGCTACTGTGTTACTTTATATTCGAGAGTCCCCTGCTTTCGGAAAAGGTGAATACTTTTTTAATATTGACTTGGGTTGGAGAGATGGTTATAGAGGTTTAATGGACGAAAGATTTCAAGGTCTTGAGGGTATCTATTTAAAGTATCTACTTGAACGTGGTGTGATTGGTTATTTCTTGTATCTGTCTGTCTGGCTGATGATGTTAATCTATTTGCTTCGCAGCCGACATATTAACAAACAACTGTCGGCATTTGGTATTGCTATTTGGGTAATATATACCGCGTTTGCAAATATGACAGGTGAGTTGTCAAGTGTCTATCCTACTTTGCTTATCATGGGCAGTGTGATAGGTGTCTTTGATACTAAAAAGACTTTATATAGACTCAAAAATGAAATGCTCAATAGCAATTCCAGCGTATAAACGGGCATTTTTGAATGAGGCCATTGACAGTTGTCTGGCGCAGACATACCAGAACTTTGAACTTATCATTGTCAACGATGCTTCGCCTGAAGATCTGGATGCGATAGTGAATTCATATTCCGACGACAGAATATGTTATTACAAAAACGAGACAAATATCGGTGGTAAAGATCCTGTAGCAAACTGGAATAAGTGTCTGTCTTTAGCACAAGGGGATTTTTTTGCCCTTCTTTGTGATGATGATGTCTATGAACCGACATTTTTAGAAGAATTATACGACCTTTCTAAAAAATACCCCGATTGTAATGTCTTTCGCGCTGGTGCAAAACGCATTGATAAAGAGGGAAGAACCGTGGGATTTTATCCCACATGCCCCGAATGGGAGAGCGGAATAGAGTATCTAATTCATCTCTCTGCCGGATGGAGATTTCAGACCATTTCAGAGTTCCTGTATCGTAGGAAACCATTTATGGAGGTGGGGGGCTATTATCCCTTGCCAATGGCATGGGGTGCAGATCATCTGTCTGTCATTCGGGCTGGTTTGAATGGTGGAATTGCCTCCACACCTCATAAGTTGCTATCATTCAGAACAAGTGGAATCAATATCTCGGGTGCCCATAATCAATTTATCAGAGAAAAAGTAAAGGCAAACACAGCTTATACGAAGTGGGTGTACGACATTGCCTCACAGCAGGATGATGAGATCTGTCAGATGATAAAAAGATATAGAGGTCGTATCGAAAGAATTGAGAAGACTGGTTATTTGGTTAATTCCAAATGGCGCGATTTCTTCTTCCTTTTGAGAAACCGTCATCGTGAGGCATATAGGATTGAAACCCGTTGCTTTCTGACAGCTTTAGGACGAAAGCTGAAAAACGTTGTTAAAAAGTTCCTAAGACAGAAGGATTAAATCACTATGTGATTCATAGGCCGAAGGCTTTTTCTGTGATTTCCGTGATTTCTGTGTGACAAGGGTAATTGTATAAAGCCCCAGCACCTTTCGGTGCCAGGGCCTCTGATATAAGAGTTAGACTTTTGGCTGAAGATCCGCATATTCCTTTACAGCATCAAAGCACGGACACGGCTTGCCGGGATTCAAGTCGTGGTGACTGACGATGACAGCATGAGGGAAGTTAGTATGGTAACGCTCAACGAGTTCACGCAAGGCACGAACCTGCTCTGGCGTACGCGTATCAGCAGCTTCACCCTTTGAGTCCAGACCGCCCTCGTAGCATATGCCGATAGAGTGCTTGTTATGGCCAACCACGTGGGCACCGACCTCCCATATAGGGCGGCCATGCTGTATCGTTCCGTCCCTGCGGACATACTCATGATAGCCCACGCCTTTCCAACCCTTCTTGCGATGGTAGTTGTCGATGGTCTTGATGTCTTGATGCACGTTCGGCATCACTCCGCTGCAATGCAGCACAATCATTGTAATTTTTCTCATATTTTTTAATTTAAAAGATTAATACTTTGGTCGGGCTTTGCCCTCAAAATTGAAACAAAAATTTAAAGGGAAATGATACAGGCCTGATCCTCGTAATAGTTCCGCCATTGTTCGAAGTTCGATAAGAAATATACAACATAATATTTGATTTAATTATCAGTATAATTTTCTTTTAATTTTGAGCGTAGCGACCTCTAGAGAATTATTGACATGAACCTCGTAGAAGAATACAACAAAAAGTATCAGTTCTTTGCTGATATTACAGGCATTGCTATGTTGGTACATCGAAAGTATCATCCAGGCTTGCTCGAGTCTGCCTACGAAGCTGCCATGGAATATCTTCTGAAACAACAGGGCTTCAAAGTGGAACGACAAGTATATTTGCCTATTTACTGGGATGATGTGCAGCTTGACCAGACTTATAGGATGGATCTTGTTGTCAATGACAATATCATCGTAGAACTGAAGGCCTTGTCATTTGCCGACAAGGAACACCGTCATCAGCTTTGGAACTACATGCACATCACACATAAGCAATATGGCATGCTCATCAATTTTGGCAGTTCTTCTCTATTCTCAGAATGGTTCAAAAGAGATCCGCAAACGGGTGAGATAATCAAGATTCGTCTCATGTGAATGGTCACTATCGCCCAAAATTCTATAAGAATATACAACATAATAATTATTTGAATTTTTAGTATAATTTTCTTTTAATTTTGAGCGTAGCGACCTCAAGAAATTAAACGATTAGCGACGCCCCACTCATGGTGACTGTTCCGCCGAGCAGGAGTCCGATGATGTAGGCTAACACCTTCAGGGCAATCACCCACCATGGGTCGTTGATTTTTACACCAGCCTCCTGTGCCTTTTCAGGATCTGCCAGGATGCTATCGATTTGTTCACGCGATAATTTGATTTTCATAACGCAAGAAGTTTTTGAATAATTTTGAATAAGATTTATTGAAATTTTGAGGGCAAAGCCCGACCAAGGTGAGGCGAGGCTCGAGGCCGATGCAAGAAGATTAATTCCCATCATCCATCTTACCTCTTACCTCTAACCTCTCACCTCTAACATCACCCTTCGCTGAGTCCGCCACCACCGTTGTCGCCACCGTTGTCATCTCCTCCACCGGTATTATCTGTGTGACCATTTCCTCCACCGCTGGTGTTGTCTGAGTTGTTCTGGTTGTCGTCAGTAGACTCCGTACTTGTCTTGTTGATACGCTTGAACTCAGCCTTGCTCTTGAAGCGCTCGTTCCACTTCTTCGGCAGCTCGATGGCAATCTCCGCAGTGAGGTCATTGATAGAGAGATCAGATACCGTTAATGCTCGGTTCACGTCAATGTCGGCTGTCGGATCAGCAGCCAGCTTCGCCTGCAGCTTTGCCTTCAGCTGGCTCTGAGTGATGGAACCGGTCACCTTCGGACGGAAAGTCAGACCTTCGGGTGAGCACACCACCTTGGCGTTCAGGCCAAGTACCAGCGGCAGGCGCATCTCGATCTGCTTCATCACCGCTGCCACGTCGGCAGCCGTTACTGTGGAACCGTCGGCTAAATACTCGCAGAGCGCATTGAAGTCCAGCGTCTGCTGATTCACGATACGAGGCACAATGATGTCCTCATCGGTCATGTGGTTGTGTAACTTAAAAAACTGTACATTTAACGCCATATTGTTGCCCCTCGTCAGCAGGGGACTTGATATGATTCTTCGACACAACGGCGTGTCTCTTGAACTGACGCTGCAAAATTACTCATAACGACGTGTGGCACGTTCCACGATATGCCGTGGAACTAAAACGCAGGGAATTAACATTTTTAACATGTATAAAGTAATGAAGTTCACTTTTTCACCGAAATTCCGCCAGTTGCTGTATCAGCAGATTCTGGCTGGTCTGGGTGCCGAATTAGACAATTATCGTCTTATTCTCGGTATCAATGTCAAAGAGATGATGCAAGACATTCATCTCAGTCATCTTATTTTAAAAAAGTATTAAGCGGAGAACCCGCTCACCCTTTCTACTATTTGGCCATCCTCCTCTATATATTACAGAGAGCCCGTGCCGATGACAACATTCTGGACCACTTTTTCGATGACATCAAGCAACTCTTCATCTCTTCGCTTAAACAGTAGTCTTTAGCCCTTTCATTAATGAAAATGATGAAATACATTAATGAAATAAGTCAAATTCATTAATGAACATGTTTTGCCCAATAAATATTTGGAGCATATTTGTTTTTTCACTATTTTTGTAATCGAATACTTATAGAACAAGTGATGAAAATAGCAAATCCGATATATGATACTGTGTTCAAATACCTGATGGAGGATGAACGCATAGCTCGCACCATTCTTTCTGCTCTTCTGAAAGTGGATGTCGTGGCGGTGGAAGTCCGCCCCCATGAGTATAGTGATGACAATCGCGATTCACTTTCTGTGTTCCGTATTGATTTCGGTGCAACAGTGCGTGATCGCGACGGAAAAGAGAAACTCATCCTGATTGAACTCCAGAAGACGTGGCTTGAGACCGAGACGCTGCGTTTCCGTCAGTATCTTGGTGTACACTATTCTAATCCTAAGAATATGCAGGATGTCGGCCATGCACTCCCCATGGTGGCTGTTTATCTTCTTGGTCATAAAGTGGGCGACATTGAAGAGCCCGTGCTCTATGTGAACCACCAGTCGTTTGATTATGACAACAACATTGTAACAAAAGGACTTCCAAATCCTTTTGTCGATAGTCTGACGCACAATAGTATCATTGTACAGATTCCCCGTTTGCATGGTCATATCAACAATCGGTTGGACATGATATTAAGCATTTTTGACCAGAATCGGCGAGACGAAAACGATGGCCGTTTGTTGCGTATTGACGATGATGTCTATAGTGACGATGTTGATATGGAACGTATCTTGTATCGCTTGACGATGGCAGCTGCCGATGCTGATATGCGTCATAAGATGAATGTGGAGGATGAGTACTTTGCAGCCATTGAGAAACGTGATACCGAGATCTTGATGCGGGACCAAAAGATTGCCGAACAGGTAGCAACCATCAAGGAGCAAGGCGATACCATCAAGGAGCAAGGCGATACCATCAAGGAGCAAGGCGCTCTGCTTCGTTCAACCATTAAGCTACTATTGGATGCTGGCATGACACCTGACCAGATAGCCTCAAAGCTTGGTGTCTCCCATGAGGCGGTAGATTGTATGCTATAAGTAAGCGTCGTTGGGCATCGCAGAATGCCCTCTTCCTTCTAAGTTAGGTGTTGGGGATTATCAAAATTATAGATTTTAAGTGATATGATTGACAGAATAGACATAAAGAATTTCAAGTCGATAGCCCAGGCAAGTTTGCCGCTGGGACGCGTTAATGTATTTATTGGCGCGAATGGCTCTGGCAAGTCGAACATACTTGAGGCTGTGGGTATGGCTGCTGCCATTAGGAACAGTGAAGTGACACTTGACAGTTTAGTACAGCGAGGTGTCAGAATAGCCCGTCCTGAACTGATGATTAATTCTTTTTATGGTCAACTGTCATCGAGGCTTATCAGGGTAGGCTTTCATGAGGGAGAGACAATGGCGAGTTATGATATCCAGCGCTTAAAGAGTTCGGATATATATGCACCATGGTTGGTGGGTGGCGTTACTGTCCACGAGAAGGAAGAGGAACTGAAGAGCCTTGAGGAGAAGATTTTCCGGTATGCTATTTATTCACCGGACATTGATGCCCTACGAGGACTTACATCTGGTGCCACGCTCTACCCCTTAGGACTACATGGTGAAGGGCTTGATGTGCTGCTTAGTCAACTGCCTAAAGAAGAGCTTACGGTTATCAAGGATATTGTTAAGCAGTTTGTGTCATGGGTTGATGATATGACCTTCGATTTTGAGGGTATCTATAAGTTCCAAGGATATAAGTTAGGCCGCAGCAAGTCGGACTTGTATTTCCGTGACTCATTCATGCAGAAGAAGAACAATATCTTCTCTGCTGAGAATGCCAATGAGGGTGTGCTGGTATTGCTCTTCTATCTGGCACTGCTTGTCAGCAGGAGCACACCTAAGTTCTTTGCTATCGACAATATTGACACAGGGCTGAATCCTCGCCTTTGCAGGTATCTGATGAAGGTCATGGAACAGCTGGCCACCAAATATGACAAACAGTTGCTGGTTACCACGCATAACCCATCTATATTGGATGGTATTACGCTGAATGGCGACGGTTCGCACCTCTTTGTGGTGGAAAGAAGTGATGAAGGCGACAGTCGTATCAACGAACTGAAGCTGAAGCCTGCCACGGAACGAAGGATGAAGTTGTCGGAAATGTGGGTGAACGGGCTGATAGGTGGTATCCCTGAAGAATTCTGATTATGAGAGTAGGCGTTATAGCTGAGGGATTTGCCGATGTGAACGTCATCAAGGCTGTTCTGAAGAAGTTGGCGGGAATTGACGGGAGCGAGGTGAGAATGCTCCGGCCACAGGAACAGATGGACGAGACAGACTTGAATGAACAGAATTTCAGCAACTGGAAACTGGTGTTCAACAGTTGTCAAGATGAGGATAAGCTTGCAGCTTTCTTTGAGGACATAGAAGGTGATGCCCTCTTAATAGTGCATTTAGATACGGCTGAGAGAGGATTGAAGGGATATGACATTCCAGAACCACAAAGAATTGGTTCGACAGACTATACCGCCTATTCCGAGCAGTTAAGAGTGCAGGTCATTCAAAAACTTGAAACACTGCTTCCCGAGAAATATCATCAATATGTCGCCTATGCCATTGCCATTGAG
>JAEEGL010761750.1_pt1 | contig 15071 bp, 7 predicted proteins | sample 9134231 | NCBI WGS metagenome assembly JAEEGL01 (sample SAMN16246548, study PRJNA631951) | gut metagenome | biome: gut microbiome; feature: rumen; material: fiber-attached | host: Bos | place: Iran: Karaj | collected 2018-10 | reverse complement strand
TTACGACGGGCATTATCCACAGGTGCTTCCTCCTTTGCAGAAGATTTCTTCACCTTCTTCGGATGCACATAGTGGAGGGCAACGAAATTACATTGCTGCAAGCAGTTTCCACAAACCACACAACGGCTGTAATCCACCTGATGATTCTTATAGTCGATGCAGGCAGCCTTACAGTTACGGGAACACTTACCACAGTTCTTACACTTATCCTCATCAAAACTGATCTTCAACCATGAGAAACGGGCAAAGAAACTCAGGAAGGTACCCACCGGACAGATGGTGTTACAATAGGTTCTGCCGTTTCTCCATGCCAACACGAACAGGATGACGAAAGTAAGAGCAGCAATGATAAAGGTAGGCAAACTCTTAATCCACACATCCACCTGGTAGAAAGCATAACTGTTGAAATGCTCAGCGATGGAAGCAAGCACATTGTTTCCACCTTCGTAGATCGGTTTCAGCAAATTGGTAACAATCCTGCCATAGCTGCTGTAAGGTGCTAGCAGGGCCACCAGAGAATGGACACCTGCAATCAAGACAACCACAAAGATGACAAGCATGGAATAACGCAGCCATTTCTTTTCTTTCGAGAAAGAGAAACGGTTCTTCTTCCGTTTGTCATGAATCCATGAAATCACATCTTGCATGATGCCCAACGGACAGATGACACTGCAGTAGATACGGCCAAAGATCAATGTCAGTAGTAACAGCAATACCACCACCACGACATTCATTGCCAGTAATGCGGGCAGAAACTGGATCTTGGCCAACCAACCCAACCAATGATGCAAAGTACCGGTAACATCAAGAAACAGCAACGTAATCAGGATAAATACGAATGCTGCTATAATCTTTCTTATTCTGCTTAACATAATGCTATTTTGTAAAATTCTATAAAATTACAAAGAACACGTCTTATTTCCTAATAATAGCTGAAAAAATTATTTTTCTTTAACCAAAACAGCCACGAATAAAAAGAGCGGATACTCCTCATCTCTCTTTGAGGAATACCCGCAAACAATAATCACTCTCTCTTATAGGATTATCCGCAGTGGAAATAAGTCTCCACCAGCTGTTTGATTTTCTCCGGTTGGTCACTGATCTCCTCACGCAAAGAAACGTCGTTGAAAGCACGTAACTGAGCAATGATTCCATCAATCATCGAAGGACTGAACACGCCATATTCTTCATAAACCTTACGCTGCTGTTCCAGACAAGCGGCAGAAGCCACACAACTGTCGGGCAACTGAGCCAACTCAGCCAGCTTATCAGCATTGGAAGCATCATGGATATTCACGTTCACATAAGTACGCTCTGCTATTTCCAAAGCATTGGCCATCTCAAAACCATGACGGCAGGCAACACACAAGCCGGCCAACAACTGATACAGATCAGCACTGCCATCGGGAGAACGCATCTCCACCGTCTGCTTGATTGTGGTATCAACATCACGACTTTCCTCCAAAGGATTGGCAGCATGACACATGTCCACACCACTACTCCACCCTAACGGAACACGTACAAGCACAGAACGGTTACGGTCACCCCAACAGACATTCGTTGGTGCTTCCTGATGAGGAACAAGACGGAAATAACTCATCGGGTTCTTATTACCGAAAGCGGTAATGCTCGGAGCCAGATCCATCATACCGGCAATCATCCTACGGGCATCGTCACTCAATTTTCCATGATCGAGCATCTGGTTCTTTCCATCTTTGAGCATACGCATGTGGATATGCAAGCCACTACCGGCTTTTCCAATCGTGATCTTCGGAGAGAACGTTACATTGAGGTTCATCTCATAAGCCAGATTACGAATCACCCATTTTGCCAACATCAACTGATCGGCAGCATCCTCTGCATTGACAGGTAGGAACTCTATCTCATTCTGTTCATAAACCAGACCGTCCTGACTGAAATTACCTACCTCGGAATGGCCGTATTTAATCTGTCCGCCGGTCTGTGCGATATAATGCATGCACTGCTGACGGAAAGCATTCGTCTTTGCATATGGCGCAGACTCATGATAGCCATGCTGGTCGATAGCAGGGAAGACATTCATATCCTCATCGATCACGTAATACTCCAACTCACCCATGGCCTGAAACTCCATACCCGTAACCTCACGGAATGCCTTGCAAGCCTTCGATAGGGTATGCTCCGGTGCACTGGCCAACGGATTACCGTCTTTATCGAAGAAGGAGCACAACATACACAAGGTAGGTATTTCGGCAAAGGGATCAACGAAAGCTGTACAATAACGCGGCATGACATACAGATCACTGCTTCCTGCCTCGATAAAAGAGAACAGGCTCGAACCGTCAACACGCTCACCACAGGTAAGGATCGTATCCAGATACTGCAGGTTGGTAATCACGAAGTTCAGTGTCTTCAACTTACCGTCTCCGCCGGGATACATAAAATTCACCATTTTGATCTCATTATTTACAATGAAATCAATAATGTCTTTTTTAGTAAAATCTTTTGATGGTTTCTGAAGATATGCCACCACTGGGTTGGCATTCAACACTAATTCATCTATCATCGTAATTATAATTATTATATTATTAAGGTATTTACCAAATCGGTTGCAAATATATACATTCATTTTGATTTAACAAAATAATCAACCGACTTTTTTATCTTCAGCATCATTCATTATATGACAAACAGTACACAAAACTGACATTCTGACAGATATTCACCATCAGGCATATTGTTTGAACTTACAGTTGAAAAAGAAAGGAGAAATAATTATGACATTAGAGAATTTTACTATTAAAGCACAGGAGACCGTCCAGGAGGCAGTCAACAGTGCGCAACGTGCAGGGCAACAGAGTATTGAACCTGTACATTTATTAAATGGACTCATCACAAAAGCAAGAGATGTGGTGGGATATATCTTTCAGAAAACAGGCGTGAACATCTCTCATATCGAACAGATGATCCAGTCGGATATCGCTCATCTACCGCGTGTAAGCGGCGGCAACCCTTATCTCTCATCCGACTCCAACAATGTTTTGCTGAAAGCCGTGGATATCTCCAAGAAAATGGGAGATGAGTTCGTGGCTGTCGAGGCTATCCTCTTGGCTTTGTTGGATGTGAACAGTACAGCCAGCAGGATACTGAAAGACAGTGGTATCAGCTATAAGGATGCCGAGAAAGCCATCCAGGAACTGCGTAGGGGACAACAGGTGAAGAGCCAGTCGGCAGAAGACAATTACCAGAGCCTGAACAAATACGCCAAGAACCTGGTAGAAGATGCCCGTTGCGGTAAACTGGATCCGGTCATCGGCCGTGATGATGAGATACGACGACTGCTGCAGATCCTGTCACGTCGTACGAAGAACAACCCTATCTTGATCGGTGAACCGGGAACCGGTAAGACAGCCATCGTAGAAGGACTGGCACAACGTATTGTCCGTGGTGACGTGCCAGAGAATCTTAAGGATAAGGAACTGTACTCACTGGACATGGGTGCTTTGATTGCAGGTGCCAAGTATAAAGGTGAGTTTGAGGAACGACTGAAGAGCGTCATCAAGGAGGTAACCGACTCTGACGGAAGAATCATTCTCTTTATCGATGAGATACATACGCTGGTGGGTGCAGGAGCTGGCGAGGGTGCCATGGATGCTGCCAATATCCTCAAACCGGCATTGGCTCGTGGAGAACTGAGGAGTATCGGAGCCACCACACTGAATGAATACCAGAAGTATTTTGAGAAAGACAAAGCGTTAGAGCGTCGTTTCCAGACCGTGATGGTGGATGAACCGGATGAGTTGTCAGCCATCTCTATCCTCAGAGGGTTGAAGGAACGCTACGAGAATCATCACAAGGTAAGGATCCAGGATGACGCATGTATTGCTGCCGTCAGACTCTCAGAACGATATATCTCCGACCGTTTCTTACCGGATAAAGCCATCGACCTGATGGATGAGGCAGCTGCCAAACTGAGGATGGAGCGTGACAGTGTTCCGGAAGAGTTGGATGACTTATCAAGACAACTCAAGCAACTGGAGATCGAGCGCGAGGCTATCCGCCGTGAGGATGATCAAGAGAAGATTGCTCAGCTGGACAAAGAGATTGCCAACCTTCGTGAGAAAGAAAATGAGTTCCGCGCAAAATGGGAAGGTGAGAAAAATCTCGTCAACCAGATCCAACAGGATAAACAGCAGATCGAACAGATGAAGTTTGAGGCTGAGCGTGCTGAACGCGAAGGTAATTACGAGCGTGTGGCAGAGATCAGATACAGTAAACTGCGCCAGTTGGAGGATGACATCAAACGGATACAGCAACAACTCACCGATGCCAGAGGTGACAATGCCATGGTACGTGAGGAGGTTACCGCTGATGATATCGCCGAAGTGGTAAGCAAGTGGACGGGCATTCCTGTCTCGAAGATGATGCAGAGTGAAAGAGACAAACTGCTGCAACTCGAGGATGTGCTCCACAAGCGGGTGGTAGGACAAGACGAGGCTATCACGGCTGTCAGTGATGCCGTACGCCGTAGCAGGGCCGGGCTGCAGGATCCCAAGCGACCGATTGCCTCCTTTATCTTCTTGGGTACGACGGGTGTCGGTAAGACAGAGTTGGCCAAGACATTAGCCGACTACCTCTTCAATGACGAGAGTATGATGACACGTATCGACATGAGTGAGTATCAGGAGAAATTCAGTGTGACCCGACTGATAGGTGCTCCTCCGGGATATGTAGGATATGATGAGGGTGGACAGTTGACTGAGGCTGTACGAAGAAAGCCATACAGTGTGGTACTCTTCGATGAGATAGAGAAGGCACACCCCGATGTTTTCAATATCCTGTTACAGGTGTTGGATGACGGTCGTCTGACTGACAATAAGGGAAGGGTGGCTGACTTTAAGAATACCATCATCATCATGACATCCAACGCCAGTCGTGAGGCTCTGAACCATATCATGCGACCGGAGTTCCTGAATCGTATCGATGAGATTATCACCTTCAAGAACCTGTCAAAAGAAGAGATTGCCCAAGTGGTTGGCCTGCAGATTGAACGAGTCAAGACGATGCTTCAGGAGCAGGATGTACAACTGGATGTTACGCCATCAGCCATTGACTACATTGCTGATGAGGGATACGATCCTACATTCGGAGCACGACCGGTTAAACGGGCTATTCAGAAACTGTTACTCAACGAACTGAGTAAGAAACTGTTAAGCGGACATATTGATAAGGAGAAACCTATCATTGTTGACAGTTTCGGCGATGGTTTGGTATTCCGCAATTAAAGTAGTCACAAACACTATAAACAAAAGTCACCACTACACATGGCAGTGGTGACTTTTTCTATTCATAAAAGTGACTAATCCTCAATCACAGGAACCTCAATCTGAGATCCATAACGATGATACTCATTGGATATTGACTGCTCCTTGATATAATGAGCCAACTCAATACGTCCGTTATGCACAGGTGCTGCCTGGGCAATATACTTATCACAGAAAGCAGCTGCCTGGAACACTTCATCAGGAACATTCTTTGAGATGGTTCTCACACGCTCATAGTTCTTCATCGAGTTGCAGAAAGCAGTGATACCCTCGGTCTTCACATTCTCCAACTGTTTTACCAGTGGGTGATCAGCATCGGCAGAGATTGTTAGTGGTGTACCTACTGTCTTGGCTGCCAACTGAACCATCTGAACCTGCTCAAGTGTCTCATCACCAAACAGACGGAATACCATATTGCTCAATGGCAGATAACGGAACACATTCTGCTCACCACGGATCTTCGGCTGGATATTACGTGCGTGTTTAAACTCCTTCTCATACCAGTCGGCATACGACTTCTTATAATCAGTCGTTGTACCCTCACGATCAGTAATCGTCATAAACTGTGCACAGTAGTTCGGGCCACCGGCTTTCAGTCCGGGACCGAACGCACTCAGTTTCATACCGCCGAACGGTTGACGATTCACCACAGCACCCGTAATACCACGGTTGATATACAGGTTACCAGCCTGGATATGGTTCTTCCAGTAACGCTGCTCCTGCTCATCGAGTGACTGCAGACCACTGGTCAGTCCATAGTCGAGGCCATTAACCAATTCAACAGCCTGCTCGAGTGTGTCATAGGGAGCAACTGCCAACAGCGGAGCGAACAACTCCGTGCGGAACGTGAACGACTCTGGTTTCACATCCACCTTTATCGTTGGTTTCAAGATGTATTTCTTCTCATCAACAAACTCAGGAGCGATGAGCCAACGCTCGCCCGGCTCCAACTTGAATGCCTGCTCCAGTTTATCGTTCTTATTAGTGATCATCGGACCAACGATGTTACCGGCATTCCATACACCGCCCACCTTGAGTGATGAAGCACAGTCGGTAAGTTTCTCGAAGAACTCGGGATTGCTGTATACCGAGCGCTCAACGAGTAAGAGTGAGCAAGCGGAGCACTTCTGTCCGGCATTACCGAAGGCAGAACGACAAGCATTCATAATAGCATGATCGCGGTCACCCTTAGCAGAGAGAATCATCACATTCTTACCACCGGTCTCAGCAGACAGCGGCTTGCGTGGGTTCGCATGAGCAATGCTCTGAGCCGTCTCAGTACCTCCGGTAAGGATGATATGCTTAACAACAGGTGAAGAAGTAAGCAGCGGGGTAGCCTCACGGTTGGTGATCACCACCTGCAAAGCCTCTTTTGGCACACCAGCCTCCCAGAAGGCCTTGGCAAAGAGCCATGCCACAGGAGCTGCTACGGTAGCAGGTTTTAAGATACAGGTGTTACCCGATGCCAAAGCAGCTACAACGCCACCGCAAGGAATAGCACATGGGAAGTTCCACGGTGAGAGTACCAGTACGGTACCCTTTGCCTTCATCTCGATATCATCGAGGGCAGCAAACTTCTTCATGGTGGTGGTATAGAAGCGGCAGTAGTCGATACCCTCAGATACCTCCACATCAGCTTCCTCAATGGTCTTACCCGTAATGGCACACATCGAACCATTCAAATCGCCGCGCATCTGTCCGAGGATATTTGCTGCCTTGTACATGATCCGGTGGCGCTCCTCAATGGAAGTGTTACGCCATCCGCCAGCATCCTCCTCAGCAATCTTCAGGATCTTCTCTGTCTGTTCCTTGTCAGCACGTGACATCTCACATACCAACACATCACCATCCTGAGAGCGGTCGAAGTACTTCACCTTATCATCATTATAGACAAGTGCTGCTCCTATCTGTGTAGGCAGCACATCACCTGGTTTCCAATCACCCCAAGCTGATTTCTCACCTGTGAGTTGTCCGTTGCTCTTCCACTTAGCGAAGATCTTCTCCACCCACTCCTGATTGCAGAAACGGTCGAAGTCGGTATCCGGTTCATTGATCATCTCATCCTGTGGTTCCTGACCCTCATAAGGCTTATTACGATCTTGTGTACGGGTAGGTGTATGAGTGATGTTATCCTTCATGTTATAAGCATCGATAAACTGCTGCTCCAGTTCTTTCCACTCCTTTGTGTCGGGCTTCAGCGAGAATGAGTGTGTCAGGAAGTTATCGGGAGCGGTATTCTCATCCATACGACGAACAAGGTAAGAGATAGCATTTAAGAAATGCTCCTTCTTTACCACCGGAGTATAGAGGATCACATGGTTACCCAACTTCTTCTGCGCACGCCATACATGGTTTGCCATACCCTCGAGCATCTCGAAACAGAAGCAGTCTTTCGGTGTCTGGTACTGTTGTGTCAACAGATAAGCGTAAGAGATGGTGAACAGGTTGTGGGAAGCCATACCGATATGCAGCACCTTTGCATTCTCTGGCTTCAGGCCACGCTCGATGATATGCAGATAGTTTGCATCCACCTCTGTCTTGTTCGAACGGACAGGATTGGGCCATCCGCGTAAGTCGCTGACGATATTCTCCATATCGAGGTTACATCCTTTCACAATACGCATCTTGATAGGCGAGCCGCCCTCTGCCACACGCTTATGAGCAAACTCCAGCAACTCTGACTGGAATCCCCATGCATCAGGCAGGTAAGCCTGTACCACGATACCTGCCTCATAATTCTTGAACTGAGGCAAGGAGAGGACATCCTTAAAGAGTTTCATGGTAAGATGAGCATCCTTATACTCCTCCATATCGAGGTTGATGAACTTTGGACGGGTTACTCCCTCTGGAGTGGTATATGGATTGTCAATGGCAGCCTGATACAACTCCGACATACGGCGGATCAACTCAGGATAACACTCCTTGTAGTTCAACGCATGTGTCTGTGCATAGATACCGGAGATCTTAACAGAGATATAGTTGATATCCGGTTCTTTGAGGGCCTCCAGATAAGAGTAGTAACGTTTGTCTGCCTCACCATTGCCGAGCACCACCTCACCCAGGAGGTTCACGTTCTGTCCGATATCCTCTTTGAATCGGGTAGCCAGGTGATTGGTAAGGTTAGGACGTGCCGCATTGATGATCACACGACTGGTATCACGACGGAGGCGCCACTTGATGATGGGCACAGCAACCCAGTTGAACAAGGGCAGATAGGCAAACTTCTGATACATCCAGAACAAGGCATGATCAGTCGTGTTCAAGAAATGTGGGATACCATACTGATCAATCAGATCTTTTACACGTCTTGCCAGTTTCTGCGTGTCACGCACCTGACTGGTCTCGTCGAGCATACGTACGATAAACTTTTTATCACTGGGTGTGGTTACCATCGTACCGTACATGTGCTGCTCATCCTTCTCCGTCTTTGTCAGTCCGGAGTAACTCTCATCATATAATTTTCTCATCCAAGAAAAGACTTCTTGAATGGTTGGCATTTTTTGTTCTTCCATAAATTGTAGTTTAAAGGTATTTTATATTAACTAAGGAAACACTGTCGCCTAAACAAAAGAGTTAGGCCTAAAAATCATATAAAATACGGAGGACTGAATTTCACGTCTCTGTAGCGATGCAGAGCGGTCAGCACTTGATTCGAAAACATATCATACATAGGCGTGAATGAATGATTTATAGGTAAAAAAGATTTATTGTTTATATATTGCAGCAAATTTATAAATAAATTTTGAAAAACAAACAATATCCTTAAAATATTTTGGGGGAGTCAAAAAAAAATGACAGTAATAAATAAAGATAAAAAAAGAGCCCGGCAACAGCCAGGCTCCAAAAATTATCTCTTTCTTTCTTCAGATCTGATAGGATTTACCTCTACATTCTCAAGCGAGATAGACTCTGCACCCGAGGAAGTATAGTTGCATTGTTCTGCCTGCACACGCCAGTTCTTCAGTCGGAAATTCTTCAGGTCCTGCAGTTGGAAGAGATTCTGACATTTAGCATCCACATTCTCTATCGACACGTTTTCCACAGGATGTTCCGGTGTTCCGATAACTTTCAGGAGTGTAACACAGTTCTCTACGATGAAGTTCTTGAAGAACATGTTCTTGTAACAAGGTGACTCTGCTGGAATCTCCACTTTAGGATAGCGGTCACCCAACGGTCCCATCCATGCTCTGTTACCCAACATATTCCACAGGAAAGCCGTCTTGCAGTCGATGAGACGAATACGGTCGAAATAGACATTCTCACTGCCACCGCCACGAGTACGGCGTGTCTTCACATAAGTACCGTTCGAACAACCCTCGAAGACACAGTCGTGAGCATAGACATTACGTACGCCACCGGCCACCTCAGTACCTATCGCCACACCACCGGCACTATGGGTAGCATAGCAATGACGGATCACCACATTCTCGGTGGGTATTCCCACGCGCAAGCCATCCTTTCCACGACCGGCTTTCAGTGTGTACGCATCATCGGTAGTGTTCACCCAACAATACTCTATCAGCACGTTTTTCGTCGAGGACATATCCATCGCATCACCACGGGGAGTACGGTAGCTGTCGATGGTCACACCACGTACAATGACACCGTCGCAGTATTCCGGCACGATATTCCAGAAGATGGTGTTCTTCATGGTGATACCCTCAACCATGATATTCTTGCAATGAACGAAGCCAACGAATGTAGGACGATAAAAGAGTCTTCCTTTCTGACCATCGTAGATACGATCTTTCAAAGGCACCTGCCACATCTCTTTATCTAAGAAACTGCCATTCTTCTCCAAGGTGTCTATCTCACAGCCACGACCCGGTCCGTTCAAGGTTCCCTCACCGGTAATGGCAATATTCTCCGCATCTTTGGCATAGACCATGGATCCTAAAGAATACAGCTCCACCCCTTCATTACGGGTGAGCACAACCGGCAGATAATCCTTCACCTGACCACTGAAACTTAAGACCGCATTTTTCTCCAGTCGGAGATTGACATTACTCTTCAGGATGATACGACCGGTTTTCCATTCTCCATCCGGAATAATCACTGTTCCCCCACCCTGTTTGTTAATCTGGTCGATAGCCTTTTGGATCGCTTTTGTCGACATGCCCTTCTGCTTGGCACCCGTCTTCACGATACTTAATGATCTGCTGGGGAAAACAGGTTTTTGCAGTTGTCTCATCTCAAAGGGAGCTTGTATAGGAGCTATTTCCTTCGGCATTACGGAAGGCCCCACCTGCTGTTTCTGAGGAACAGCCACCTTTACCATCTCTTGAGCGATCGTCTGTACTCCACAGAGAAGGAGCAAAACGCTTAATAATAATTGAATCTTTCTCATTTTCAAAACATTTATATGTTTGAAGACGTCAGAATATGCGATTCGTAACTAATTCACTCTTCACTTTACGATCACGCCACCCATGGGTTGCAGGGTTACCCTTACACAACCCTTCTTATCGAGTTTTATCTCTTTCTTCTCGGAAGAGGGAACGATCTCGTCTTTCACTTTCGGTTTGTCGATATACAACTGTTGAACAGAACCAGGAGAGAAAAGAGCGGAAAGATCCAGTGTGACGGTCATCGGCTGGTCCGTGCCGTTCAGTCCGGCTACATACCAGTCGTTCCCATGTCTGCGAGCCATGATGACATACTTTCCGGGATAACCATCAAGATAACGTGTTTCATCCCAGCTAGTAGGCAGTTGTCTTAAGAAATCCAATTCGAAAGCAGGCATTTCCGTGAGGTTGTTCGGTTGTATCGCCACACAGTTCACACTACTCTGATTGGTGATGCCTGACGCCATCTCGAAGATATCGGAGGTTTTTCGCGGATGACGTTTCTTATTATCCTTCGACATATAGCGGTTCATGATCACACCACCCCAGTCCATGCTTGCCACCGTATTACGGATAAAAGGATGCAGAGTCAGTTGGAATCCCTCACGGTCAGCATGATAGGAAGAGAAATAGACATTCTCTGATGCCAGGACAGCCTCACTGCCCACGAAGTTGGGATACATCTTCTCCCAGCCACGCGGCAACGTACAACCGTGGAAGATGACCTGTATGCCGTAACGGTTGGCATCACTGAGAATATCCTCATACAGTCGCATCGTCTCCTGCTTGTCACCACCGAAGAAATCCACTTTGATACCTTTCACCCCGATCTGTTGCAGCCAACGCATCTCCTTCTCACGGGCAATTGCCGTATTCATACAGTCACGCGGTGTCTGCGGGGCATCATTGGCAATACCGTTGGAGTTATACCACAGCAGCAGACTGACTCCTTTACTCTGCGCATATTTAGAAAGATCCACCATTCTGTCACGCCCAATCTGTGTATCCCAGCAACCATCTACCAGACAGTATTCATATCCCATGGCAGCGGCCAGATCGATAAAGCGAACCTGATCATCGTAATTGACAGATGGATCCTGCCAGATCAACCAACTCCAGGTATATCGTCCCGGACGATAATCGATGGATGGCTCATACAAGGGTTCTACCAGGTCATAGGCGATGGTCGTTTCCACGATGGGTTTCAGGCTCTCTCCCACCGTGATGGTACGCCAGGGAGTAGCGCCCGGCAGAGAGAAGGATGCATAAGGAGATCCGAAACCACCGTTCTCTCCTGCATCCGGAAAGGCGATACGATACCCCTTGTCGGGTGAATAGTCTGACAGATGACTACCGCAGTAGTTACCTCCTACACCCGTCTCACTTACCAATGCCCAGCAGTCGCCTACATGGAAGAGACACGGAAAGGTATATCCCCTACCGAATTTCGAAACATTGTTGATCGGTGCATCTGCGACATACTCCTCCTCATAACTCGGTTTGGAGTTTTCCCAACCGGTATCCGGTCCGATCTGCGGACAGATAAAGGTTGTGGTATAGTCAGGGAAACGGAACGCACTCGCTTCACCCGTGATGACCATCCGCTTGAATAATCCCGTTCCTGAAAAACTCTCTCTCCACTTGGACAGTTTTTGTTTGGGGATGAGATAACGGAAGGCTACGTTATTGTCAGATACCTGAAACTCCACTTTCATTACCATGGAGTCGGTATTCTGACATGTCAGTGTCAGTGTATTTGCACGATAGTTGACGGCCGACTGTTTTGTTCTCGACATCTTCCCCTTTTTCTCTACAGTACTTGTCTCAATGTCAGTCACCTGCAGCCGTCGTGTAAAATCGGTAAGGTTGGTGTACAGTCCGAGGGCGGAATTCTTCACGATCTGTTTATCGTTCAGCAACACCTCGTATTTCAACTTACCATCTTCACATTTCACGATAGTTTTGAGTTGTCCATTCGGGGACAAAACAACATTGTCCTTTGCCATCATCAGTGTGGCAAAGGACAACAGTATAAATATTAAGGTATAACGCATTGTCTATTTCTTTTCAATATCCTTGAAATACTTATAAGTACCGACTTTCAGTTCATCTGTGGCAGCCTCATCACAAACGATGATACCATGACGGTGTGTCTGCAGGGCACTGATTGTCCAGTAATGTGTCACGGGACCCTCAACAGCAGCCTGCAAAGCACGAGCCTTATGATGGCCGTTTACAAGGATCATCACCTCTTTGGCATCCATGACTGTACCTACTCCTACTGTCAGAGCGGATTTCGGCACTTTGTTTACATCATTGTCGAAAAAACGACAGTTGGCAATGATAGTGTCGGTTGTCAATGTCTTCTGACGGGTACGACTACTCAGACTGGAACATGGCTCATTGAAAGCGATATGTCCATCGGGGCCGATGCCTCCGATAAACAGATCGACACCACCTGCCTCAAGAATCATCTGCTCATAGTGCTCACACTCTGCCTCAAGATCTTCCGCATTACCGTTCAGGATGTGGACATTCTCTTTCTTAATGTCGATATGATCAAACAGGTTGCGTGCCATGAAAGAGTGATAGCTCTCAGGATGCTCCTCGGGCAGACCGACATACTCATCCATATTGAAAGTGATGACATTCTGGAAAGAGACGCGTCCTTCCTTACAAGCTTTTACCAAACAGGCATACATTCCTTCAGGTGAGGATCCCGTAGGCAATCCTAAAACAAAAGGTTTCTCGGGAGTAGGCTTTGCTGCATTGATACGCTCGATGACATGCTCAGCGGCCCACTCAGACATCCTCTGATAGTCTTTCTCAATGATTAATCTCATATTCTTATAATTATATTTGTTAGGTATTTCATTATTTTTGCCTCGCAAAATTACATTTTATTATCGAAACACACAAATAATTATTAAAAAACTTTATTGGACAGGATAAGGAAATATGTTGACATCCATGCTTACCTCTTTTCCTCTCGTATCTTCCTTTTTCCATGAAACATTTACCTTTCGCACCTCTCCGGGCATCAGGTGGAAGTAGTTATCCGAATAATGTACGGGCAGGATCTGCTCTCCATCACTCCCTTTGAGGTTCAGACGGATCATCAGCGCCGGCACTTTAGAAGTATTTCTCACCGTAACACTCATGGAAGTATCTCCCACACGCTGTACAGTCTGTTGTATCGTGGCTTGTGGTAATCGGGTTAATGCCTGATAGTTATTCTCTTCTTTTCCCATCACATACATATTCTCAGATACCTTCTTACCATGTTTATCTGTCAGTGTCAGTCGGAGGAAACAGACATCCGTCGTCATATTCTTTTGAGGAAGTGAGAACAGGTTCATGGTAGAATCCACGGCAGGAACAACCTTCATTGTCTTCTTCCATACCCGTTTTCCATACATATCGAGGATCTCTGCCGTGGCTATCATCATTGTATTGTTCACCACATATAAGTTGACCAACTGAATACTGTCTGTAGCGGCATTCCATTGCAGATGCAGTGGTTCACAGGCTTTCTTACAAGCAAAATACGCAGCGGTGGGCTCGAAATAATAATCGTATGTCTGCCACGTCATACTCGGGAAGGCAGGATGACTCATCCAGATGAGCAGTCCACTACGGGTGAGATGGTTTGACTCGAACATCGCACGGTATCCGTTATAGTTAATCCACTGTGCCTTTTCTGTAAACTCCTTAGCATCAGCAGATGGTCCGAGTGCCTTTTCTACTAACTTATTAAAATCCGATCCTTTCTGCGCCCCCTGCATGGTAAAGTCATGCTGTCCCCAGATGTTGTTCTGCGGCCAGCGATGTTCCTCACGTAAGGTACGCGAAAGTCCTTCGTATGTCATCACATTGGGCATCCCTCGTTCTGTATGTAATTTCACCATCGGTTTGGAGAAATACTCTTTCTGAGTCAATGCCGAATAAGGTCCATGACCGCCTACTCCCCCATCGGCAGAACTGGGGATATAGAGCATACCGGGATGTAACAGAGCCACACTCTTTTTCAGTTGATCATTGAGTGTTGCCGGCGGAAAGCCCTCATTTCGTCCACAATAGAGGGCGATGCAGGGATGCTGTCGGATACGGAGGATATTATCATCCGCATTACGCATGAACATCTGTTCATCAGCAGGATCAGGACCGTCGGCTGGATTTGCCAACCAGAAATCCTGCCAAACCATGATACCCTGTCGGTCACATGCCTCATAAAACTCCTCATCACCGGTCTGTCCCACCCAGTTTCTGATCATGGTGAAGTTCATGTCACGGTGATAACCCACCGCGATATCATACTCTCTTGCCCGGTAGTTCAGGTGATTCTCACTGAATCCTCAGTTGCCTCCCAATGGAATAAACCGCCGACCGTTGACAAAGATCTTTAGGGTCTTGTCTTCATCCT
>JAEEGL010181530.1_pt1 | contig 15071 bp, 13 predicted proteins | sample 9134231 | NCBI WGS metagenome assembly JAEEGL01 (sample SAMN16246548, study PRJNA631951) | gut metagenome | biome: gut microbiome; feature: rumen; material: fiber-attached | host: Bos | place: Iran: Karaj | collected 2018-10 | reverse complement strand
CATCTGTAGTCTCTCTTCTGTCTCTTTCACTTCTACTTATCACTCTAACAACAGCATGATTGTTTTCAAGACCGCAGATGCGATAAGACTTCTTCCACCTTCTTGAGATAGTCTTCCATCCAAATCCAACAACTCCTTCTCGAAGTGCAGATTTATGAGAATCTCCGGATGATGTCCCTCTTAGTTTAGCTAATTTGTTAACACGGTTCATGAGGGATGTTCTAAGGCTCGTGCATCCATTTTCGAATTTACACTGCCCCTTAAACTGGCATCTTTCACACATCTGTATCTCGTCGACCGCTTCACCTCCAGGAACAGGGAGTTCTACTCCTTCTTCCGTTACAGTGGATTTAGATGGTCTGAACATATCCAGCAACCACATTTACTACGTCTCCTATCTAGCTGTACCTTCCTCTACAGGAGAATTGATCACTTTTACATCCTCGAAACTCAGACTCATAGTTCTGTTTTGATCGAAGACATACCTACTTTCATACAGCCCCTTATTGAATAGTTTCAAAAAGAACTTACGAAGTTTTTCTTTGAAGTTAGTGCCGTGATCGTGTGGATCATACCTGATGTACCACATCAAATTATCATCCTGGAGGAATAGAAGATTGACTATATCTCCTTTACGAAGATACATCATATCCCTAAGAACAATCCCTTTCATACGGTCTTCACGAGAGTCATCCAGCATGTCTTCTGAGATTATCTGAATGTCCTCATATTTGACCTCAAATTTAGGATCTTTATTCAGAGCTATCAATGCAGACTGAGCTAGCAGTTTGGATGCGCGGTTGACTTCCTTCCAGAGTCTTGAGAATGCAACATCTTTGGTTTCAACATTGCTGTTCATCGTCTTATCTGTATTAGGATACAGATCTAGAGGGAATGAATTCCTGAGCTCTCTCTTGACAGGATGTATAAGTTCCACTATAGTGGTTCCATACACATTCCTTTCACGATCGTTCTCATGGATTATAGTCTGCCTGCCAAATACAGCATTAGCACCCTGGGTCTTAGGATCTATGTAGGCAAAGTACCTAGTAGCACTCTCGCTCATTAGTTACCTCCTGTAGACTCCACATTAGTTACTGTATTAGTCGAAGATGATTTGTGCTTGATATGCTTGAGAGACCATGCGACGTGATCAGAAAAGATTTTCTCTCTAGCTTCGAGGGTCTTTTCAATAACAGAAACTTTGATAGCAGTATCACCTTCTCTGTTGAATAGAGTTCTAATCTGATCCTGCATGTTCAGCAAACTAAGTGCTAGAAATGCAATACCAACCGCATTTATAAACGTAACTATGTTGTTTATAATGTCCAATATTCGCATTCTACGATGCCTGCGATAATGAATGGATTCAGTTTTCATCTTATTACCCTATAGTGATAAATGGAACGAGCATTGCTGTTGTTTCATACGCGTCTTCCTCTTCCACAAGGTTCCCGTTCCAGTCGACCTTGTAGGTGAACTTCTTGTCGTCAACCATTCGTGATGTCCGAGTCCAATACATCTTGTGGGCAATCGTGTCATCAAAGTATTCAGCGACGATGACTCTCTCTTTACGAACTAGAGTCAGTTGAGGATCGAATGCATCGAGAACATCTCCCTCATCAGGATTAGGATCATTCTCGTCATATTCAAACCCTAGTTGGGTCACCGACGGAATCCACACTGTATCGACACACGAAACAGTTGTCTGCTCCATGTTAACATGTTCTCCTCCACATCCGCAGTCACAAGGAGTCCTCACTTCTACTATTTCTGTCTGAGTATTGACAACAGGAAGTATTACATTCCTTAGAGCCTGACAGATGTAAGTGGAAGCGAATTCTTCGTTGAGGTATGTGCGAAGATCCGACTGCTCCCATGAGTGTCTCCCTTTGGTTTTGTCAAAGACTTTCTCAAGATAATCACGTGTGAACAACCTAAGAGTCATGGTATGCTCGACGTCATTGACCTTGATAGTATCATGATCAGCAACTTCCCAGATTAGATCTCCTATTACAAGTCTACTCCCTGGAGGATACATAACTTCGGCATAACCGTCACGAACGTTTTGGACAAGGGCAAGAACTCCCTTGTTGACCTCTTCTTCTGATACGGATGCAATGGAAGGAGCCACATTATCATGTATGCTTCTATCATATTTTTCAAACTGAGCACGCATGTCAAGGAAGTCAACAACACAATGAGCGCATTTATCGCTAAGAAGATTGCGTTTGCAACGTTTGGACTTCTGTCCGACTTTCAAACACCATCTAAGATGTTCCTGTTGTAATTGTGCAACTGTCATATATTTCTCCTTGTTACTATAAAACATATAGATTGAACAAAAAAATAAAGGCATCAGGTTGGAATAACCCAACCTGATGCTAAGGGTAGACTCTTGGATTTACGTCATGCATGCTAGAATACTCATAGAACTTCTTTGCCATACTTTTAAGATTAGCCTTACGTTCTTCTGCATGCCTTAAATGCGATCGCAGGTTAACGTCGCATCTGTCAATGTATACAAGATCCTTATCATTGATCTTTCTGAGACGACCTAACATCTGGCTAGACAATATGCTTGTTCGTATACTTACAGTGGAATATACAGTTGTAAGTCCCTTGATGTCAAGACCAGTACCTGCCTTTCCTACAGTAGCAACGATTATGTCTGCGTCTTCAAGCATGTCTCTTGTTGCATCGCCAACGTACTCGACAACCTTGACTCCGGGCCACTCTTTCCTAATACGTGCAGCTATCATGGTCAGAAATTGAACTGTAGACCCGAAGATCAACATCTTGTCGCCAGGATGTCTAACAAACATGTAGAACACATTGATGATAGGAACGAATAGATCTTGGAAGTGGTGCTCAAACTTGGTTGGCTTCTTGCACAGATCTGCTTCATAGCGCATATGGCTGTATCCGCGCTGCCTCACACATCTCCTCTCTTGAACTTCACCTGAATAGTTGAAGAAATGAACTGTAACGTATTTGTCGTACTCATCTTCTCCGTATCTGATTTCTTTTGGATAGATGACATCGAACATGCGTGCGGCGTACTTGTTAGTCTGACCAAATGTTGCAGAGCAATACAAGTTGTACGGAACATTTGTCATAAGATCCATCTTAACTGTAGCATGGAAGTTAAGGTGGCATTCATCAACCACCTTCACACCTATTCCGTAATGCTCAAAGAACTGAGAGAAGTTGTAAGGAAGCATCTTGTAGTTATCTCTTCCCTTACTGTACGCCTGCAAAGTCTGAATGCTGCATACGAATACCTTTGGCATCCAGTCACTTTGCATTAGCATTGCAAGACTCTTGAACTCTTGTATCTTGTAGATAGAGTCTCGTTCTCCTGTGAACTTCTCAAAGCTTGCTATCCATTGATCTGCAAGTCCTGGAGCTATAACCACAGCAGCGTACCCAAGATTACATATGGATCTAATGGCACAATAGGTCTTTCCTTTGCCAGTCTGAGCCGCTAGACCTTTCACTCCCTTTTCAAGAGAAGAGCATTTCTCTATTAGTTTCACTTGATGTGGTTGATCCGTGAATTCAGGTAAAACCTTTAAATCTATTTTCCTAGGTTCATACTCACGCATCTCTCTTTCGACCACATTTACCCCCTTATTACGCAGGTATTCTGCTATAAGCGGAGCGAATCTAGCGGGTATGTGCAGGATTCCCCTGGAAGTGTCGTAAGAGGCGTATTTACCAAGAACTGTATATTCATTACGGAAAGTTCTCTTATTAAAAAGAACTGAATACTCTGTCAGGTTATACCTTATGTAATCCCCCACTAAGGAGGATATGTAGGTACCTGGCATAACTCCCATATCGGCATGTGTATATCCACGCACGATTTGGACTGTGCTCATATAACCTCCTTAAAGGTTGAGTGCTCTAGTTAAACATGCCATCCAGGTACGGGCACTCCCGTACCTGGATGGTGGTGATCAGGCTATGCCTGCTTTGAGTTTCGTCTTGAAGTTGAAGTGCGCATCATTGAACCCATAACCATTACCACGAGTATACAGAGTCGGCTCTGCACGGTTGAACAGTTCGAGCATGCGCTCAAATGACAACTTCGTGGAGATTGAGGATTCAGATATCGCTGCTGACATTCGGTCGAACTCTACTAGCTGATCTGTGCTTGTGAGGACCGGGATCAAATGATCAACTCCGCCCTGTGTTATCAAGAACGCTCTCAACATCAACTGGATATAGAAGATGTTTACATCGGCCTTGCTATACACAAGTGAAGAGAAGTCATCGATACATGCTGTCAACGAATGATAGTCGCATATCTTGGAGCACATAAATGTGTCAACGCCACGAACATACGACACCATATCATCATTGACAGGGGTGAACTTCAATAACGGTTTGTGGAAATCGAATCCACCTAGCGGGATATCGATAAACTGAGACGTTATCCGCAGATCTTTTCTGACGCTGCGTATATACGACATCGCTGTGTTGCTAAAATACGGGAAGATTGTTCCGTCAGACAGCAACACATCATCGATTACATTTCCACCTTCGTCCACTATCTGAACCATCCTGATCTTGGACCAAGATTCTCCAGACGGCAGAGATTTGTGTTGGATATCGGATACCGGACCTATGTCCGTTGTACCTACCCGTACATAACATTTCTGAAGCATTCTGATGCTAGACGCCTGCCACAGTAGGATATCCCCATTCTTGGAGAAATACTTGAGTGCAGACTGATCAAGCACATACTCTCTAGAGTTGGTCTTAATCAGATGCTTTGCAGACAACACCTTCTGAGTTACCGGGTCTGCCAACTTGGTTGCACTATACACACCGATTTGGATATCAGGTGGAGTGAATGCAAGTGCATGCTGTTCCATGAACCCTGCACAGTGTTCACATACTCCATCCACATACCGACAGAAGAACGGAGACCACATCTCGATAGGTCTTCCTACGAAATAGTCTATGTTGTTCTTAGTCAGTTTGATACTGCAATCGTCGAACATGTGAATACCTTCGTCGTCATACTTCTTAAACTCCTGAGGAGTCACTTTGACATAAATGCCAAGGAAGTTATTCTTGAACTTAGGTTTAATCACATATCTAAGTGTGTTAGTATTACCACAGCTTCCAGGATAGATTCTCCTGATTCGTGAAGCAGACAGTCTCAATCGTCTTGCAAAATACTGCGACTCCCTGATGATAGAGTTATTGAAATACTGTGCTTTCTTGGCCGACAAATACTCGATGGCAAAGTCCTCAACACCAGACAACCCGCTGATTGCATTGGAGTTAATGTTATGCTTCTTCATCTCATCGTTAATGTCAGCTCTAGTTCCGTATGCTCCGAACATCTGCGGAACCTGATTCCTCTTAAGGATCTTAGTTCTCATGAACGGAACAAGTGGATTATACGCAAGCTTACCTCCCAGCAGAACCTTATACATGTCATCTGTCATGTCACGATGCCACTGCTCTGCTGCCAGCGACCCATACTTGTCGTCTATGGATCTTGTACAAACTTCTTTCATCGACTCTTGCATACAGAGTCGGTCAAGTGCAAGTGCATCTAGAGTAGACTGATATGCCTTACACTTACGATGCACATATCTAAAGATGCTGTTGATGGCAACCCAAATTGCACTGAGCACCATCAAGTGCGGGAGACGTCTTCTAAGTACGAACTCTCGATAGATTCCAGAACCGCATTTAACTGGAGTCTCGTCCGTAAACGTATCGATCCAGATGATATCAGCAGGAAGAACCTTCTGTCCCATCCTACGATAAATCGTCCAGAACATTCCATTGAGTATTGCAAGTCTGATAGGAAGTGTTACACACTTTCCGTTATCGAACTTGACTACACAATCACCCTTCGCTTTGGCATTGGCCTCTGCAAACTCTGCTGTAACAACTTCATCAACTTTATATTCCGGTAGCATTCCTTTCTCCTTTTCTAGTTAGGTCACCTGAGTGGGATGTACATCAATGTACATCCCACTCAGTCTGGTTCAGGATTTAGGACCGGCTGTGGGAGCTGCAGTAGACCTTACATCATAACCGATCGCTCCCATCATGTCTGTGAATATCAAACAGTTCCTGTTCTGGTTGATCACATCATGCGTAGTCATATCGAGCGCAACCAACTGAGTCGGTCTATCAGCTCTCAACAACTTAGCCGCTAGCATCTTGGAAACGTTCGGGGCTGAGCTGTGCAAACACATCATTCTGGCAACGTCACTGTCACCAAGAGACATGTTCAACATACAGACTTCATCCTCACCGAACTTCTGCGGAGTTATGCCTACGAGAGACTGCTCCTTAATTCTCTTGGACTTCGGCTTGATAGGTATCTCGAACTGATTCACATAACTCATTTCGACCGCAGTGATCGCATCGTCAGGAATCTTACCGAGATACATGAAGTACTTACTACCGATTACAGCAGGTTCCTCTGTTGTTATTGTCTCCATTTCCCCAGTCTGCTCATCAAGAGCTTTATAGGTTATTGGAGTTGGTTCATACCCATACTTCTTAGCCATCGCATCAAGATAGCCGTAATCACGGCCCCTGGTCCATGCGCTCAAAAGTCGAATATAACCTTGCTCGAGATTTTCCTGAACCCACTGCTTCTTTTTCTCCTGCGTATCTAGCAGAAGTGTGTCAAGTGCCTGTGCGTACACCTTCCTGAAATCCTTGCAGAATCCCAAGAAGAACTTATACGTCGTCTTCCAATCCATGTTCTGCTGTTTAGCAGTTGCAACTACATGTGTGGAAAGACGATTCCAGAATTGTTCAAAGAACTGACTTGGATTCATGCGGTTGATGGTAGATGCAGGCGTCATTATTACATCCGCTCGTACACCATACTGATCAACTGGCATGCATTCATCAGGACGTATCTCTGAGATAACGCCCTTACCCGAACTGTTCAGCATGAGTCGCTAGTTCATGCCCGGATATAAATGGCACAATGTAAGAGGTGCCATCTAGAGGTCCAGCTCCGGCATTTCTCCGGATGTCCAGACTATTTCATCGGCTGCATGTTGGTAGGCACTGCACACGCGTCCATGTGCAGGTTTTGGCAGTCGGAGCTTTTCGAGTCGCTTGACCCTACGTGCTTACGCACTAGTCGTTGAACCTTCTGATGACTGAAGAAACCTGTAACCCGTACGATACGATGGATGTACACTGTACATGTGTCAATGTACATCCATCTAGCATCGCCATACCCAGATACCTCCTTAATTATCACCAGCTTGGCTGCTATCAAACCTCCATTCGAATGTTGCACTCATTCTGAGTCTGTAGGCTTATATCACCATGGACCCATCCTTGTTTTTGTTTCTGCTTTCGCTCCATATTGAAAGGGCGCAGCTCCAGCGTTACTTAAAACGCCTTCGGCACTGCTCACTCTCCCAGATCAATATGGCAACAAGGCTCTTAGGAGTTCTTAGCAATTAACTTTCTTCATGAAGTCTAACTTCACGCTACCGATCGCTCGATAGCGGGGGAGTGTAGTTTCCCCTCTCTTCCAGTCAGTTTCGAACCAAGAGAGATTTCTCTCTCGTAACTATAAGTCAGCTGCACAGTTATGAACTCGATTGGCTCACGAGGGTCGCACAGCTTGATGTTCTTCTTGCTATACTTGCGATTGCAAGTCAGCTCCATACACCTAAGCACTAACGTGTTGAAATCCTCAGATATCTCGAGTCCCTGTTGCACATACTCCTGATAGCACCTTATGACTTCATCATAATAATACTGATGGTCGTTGTAAATTTTCAACAGCTGTTCGTACACCGAGTCAGTTGGATCTAACTTCTTGAGATAGTCGAAGTTGATATACACGTCGACATCCAAGATCTTGGCACCAGGAGGAGCTTTATGCAGCTCATCATGCATCGGTTCGATCCGTCTCAGAGCTTCCATGGTCATGTCAGACACATAAGAAGCAGCGTTCTTAGCTCTGATCGCTGCCAATACACCATCTTCACGAACAGTCTCTCCGATGTTCGGTATTACCTTATACTCATCTATCTCTTCATCTCCATACAAGTTCAGAAGAACATCATCTACACTCATATTGAGTTTGATTCGATGAATAGCCAGGTTGGTGCATTTCTTGGCGAACGATTCGCTTATTACCATGGCATCTTCAGTTGCCGCATCATCGGTTATGAAGATCACATTGCCATTTAGTCCATACGAATAATCCCCAGTTCTCCACGCAGGAGACTGTTGTAAACACGCATCCTTTGGAATGATGTTTTCAGCTGACAGCATGTCAGATGCAGGACAGTCGTTAATATATCCAAAACCATCATGCAAGAACGTATACCTGTTAACGTTCATGTAGTTGATCTTGTTATCATTTAACCCACGATAAATAACCGTGTGTGTCGGCATGTCTATCGTAGCTGCTGTCCAGCTAGTTGGTCTGAACTTAGGGATGATCGCTAGGACATGTATGTCCTGCTCGCGTCTTGTTGTAGAGAACTCGTATTTACCAATGACGTTCTCCATACCAGTGAAGATACGAGGTGGTTCGCATTGGTCTAGAACCACAGACTGCTGCGCGTGAGACGAAAACATCATGAGCCGTTGAGTACTGCAATGCTGCGGGAACGGGGCAAGTTGCGTATGCAATCCCAGATATTCCCTCCTGATCGCAGTGTCAGATTCAAGCAGATCTTGTAGCTGCTTCCTTTTTTCTTTTGTCATCTAACATCCTTTCTTTCAATGTTATACATGCATTTAAGTAATATATGTTCCAAACTGTCAAGGAGGAATTATGGCTATTAGCTCACTATCCTCGCGAGTACTTAGTAATGCAACGTCAGACAGACTCGCATACATTGAACAAGGCTGGATCCAGTTTATCAACGATCATAAGCGTTACATCAGACAGCAGTCCAAGGTTGTCAGTCTGACCACTTATGATCTAGCTAGATACAGATTTAGACCTATCGAATATTTCGATGATCAGGTCAAGTGTGGTCAAAATCTCGTTTGGGTCTATTGCATGATTAATGACATTAGAACCGTAGAAGATTTCAACCAGACCATATCCAAGCTGTGGATGCCTGATCCTAAAATCATAACAGATCTTAGAAAATCGTACGAACAGACTGCGGCTTATCAGGCGTCTGCTTAGAAGCTGCCCTAGCACGAAGTCTTTCGATTACGTGTTTCATGTAAACGTTTGAAACTAGAGCGCAGAACCAAATAAACGGATGCTCTTCAAAGTACCTCACGAGCTCTCTTCGGAGAGCTCGTGAGCGCTTCGGCGCATTATACCACACAGCATCGATAAGGTTGTTAGTAAGAGTATCAACAAAACCTTTACCAGTGAGTGATATAATGAGCATCTGTTTGACTCTAATGCGCTTCAATAACTGTTCACGAACAGCGTTGTTCAAAGCATCAGTGAGCTTATCTCTCTGCTCCTTGATGAACAAGTTCGGATACAAAAATGCAAATATGGTGTACGCTTGACTTTCGTCGCTGTACAACTGAACGCCATTAGATTCGTCTATCTTGGCTTCTTCTTGTAAGAAGGCTTCTACGACATCACTAGCGAATTTATAAGATTCTTCGTATATCATACATCACCCCGCTATTGGTGGAGTCGTCGGAGTGCCAAAGTTTCCGTTTCCGTGGATATGTGCATTAAACGACTTGCCACCTATTCTTGAATCCGGAACGACAGTTGATCCACCGTTAACATTCTCATGTCCGTTGATGGTAGTATTACCATTATGAGTTGTAACGGTGTTTTCAGTCGTAATTGGCGTTGTTACTGTCTTGGAGACTTTAAGGACCTCTGTCTTAGTTTGTCCTACCTCAGTATGCACGCCGTGTTTAGTGTCAATAATACCGGCATCTCCGGCGAACTTTGTCTCTGCAAGTGTTGTATAATCATCTGCCCAGCCCGCGCGAACTCTTATCTTCTTGCCAGCAGTAATGTTAATAGTGTCTCTGCAGGATATGTAGATATTCTCTTTATCCAGCTTAATGAACGAATCGTCGATGTTCCGTATCGTCCATTTAGTTTCTTTGGAATCAAGTTCTATACGGTTACCTCCACCTTCAACAGATGTAGCATTATCGCAAATCTCTAGTTTATTCAGACCAGGATAAATGCGAATATCATACGCATACTCTTCACCGTCACTCTGTGATGTGTGGATCTGAATTAGCTTTGTCTTGATATCACCGTTTTTATCACGCTGAGTATCGATGTCGATAAAGTAGGTATTATCATCAGTAACAGTCGTCTTAATACCATGCTTCTCATCAACCTTCTGGATAGCTGTGGGCATGTTATGTGCATACCAACGAAGATGCTCGAAGTTCCTCATGCCTTCATCTCTACCCATAGGAAGCCAGTAGTACTGGAACTCACTTCCTTCATGTCTTAGCACCCATACCTGTTCACCACGATGTACACATGGAACGTAGAAATTCTGAGTTCCCATGTACTTACACCTAATGATGTGTGTGGCGGTTATCTGTGCAGTTTCGTCTTCTCTTGTGAAAGGATTCCAAAGCTTAATGTCCTGAATAATCTTCTTCTCAGGTTCGGTTCCGTCAGACTGTGGAGTAAGCTCTGGTATGAACACTTCTATATCAGCAACTAGTGTCCCATCTCCACCATCTGAAGAAGGAGCGAATTCCTTAGCGTACATGCCATTCTGAATAGTTGTGCATGATACACCACAGAATACCTCCCAGCCTATTCGTTTATCTGCCATGATTACTCCAAAAATAAAAGTTGAATGCATCATACACCCTGGTCAGTCATAGCGCTGACCAGGGTGTACAACATTTATCACCAAGGACGGATACCGGCAGGAACTGCATCTGCAACTCCACCACCGAATCCGCCAGGAACTACCCCGCCACCAAATGTCGGGTTCACTATAGGACCACCTGCCACGACTCCGCCAACATATCCACCGGCAGGAACTGCTCCAGGACCTACGAACTGGTCATTGAAGATAATACCTGCCGGACGAGCCGCGGCTATGTCAGACGACACATCAGACGGAGTTGGCGCGATCGGAGCGAATGTTCCTCCAACTGTCGCATTGGCAACATCCTGAGACCACGGAACCGTCGCATTCTCAACTCCAGATGTGTTGGCATCCGGAGATGTGGTTGCAGACGAGAACCAGCGAAGGGCTTCGCGATAAGCCTCTAGATGGTTGAGATGCTCCTCGAATCCCTTGACATCAACTTCGATGCCACCGAATTCCTTGAGAGGAACTTCCATCCTCTTCAAGATGTCAACAAGAAGATGCATGATAGCATCAAGCTTAGGCATCGAGAGAAGAATGCTCTCATACATTAGAGACTCCGGCTTCTTGGTTCCAGTCTGAAGGAACGTCTTGACCATGTCCGTCAGAATAGCCCAGCTACTTTTACGGATACGGTTCTTATACTCCTCACGGAACTCTTCATACCCAAGGTTGCACTGGAGCTGCGCGGTCTTCTTAGACTTATCATAGAAGATCACGCCCCACATCTTGGTAGGGATACGGTCAATCTCGTCCAACAGCTTCTGGTCCATCTTCTCGATCCATTTGCTGATGAACTTGTTGGCCTTATACCCACCACCCTTGGCATCAGACACTCCAAGCTCGACCATCTTGTAAATGGAATGCTTGAGTGCATAACCTGGGAACAGAGCGAGGTGCGTGGTAAACCACGCACGCTCCTTCGATTCACCGAGGATGTCTGTGAACGGATTGAGCGCCACATAATCCCCGACTTTCATACCGACCTTGAACAAGGCTATCGGCTTATTCACCGGAGGAGTTCCTGTACGAACACCTTTAGGTGAATCATCCGCAGTACTGCGGATGATCTGATCCTTGTCCACATAGTAGATGCCACCTAGTTCGACAAGTGCCTTGACGAACTGATAAGCACTTTCAGATGTCATTGCTTTATCCATTTATTCTCCTTAATAGAAATTTGGATTGACGATTGGAGCCGTAGCTGCATTAGGATTAACTATCGGCTGTTCAGGAGCCAATGTGTTGATCATGTCTCCCTGATCCTGTCCTCCGAACGCTGTGACTCCAAACTGGTTACGAATGTTCTTGCCATACACGTTGTGTACAAGGATGTCCAGCATGTTACCATTATGGATAAACTGCTGTCCTGTAACGATCGACGTAGACCCAGTATTACCAATTCGATTCGGTGCTTCAAATACTCCGTTACCCGCAAGGGATGCCCAGTCATAAAAGTTGAGATCTACAACTGTGTCTCCATTACGAACGTAGTTTACATGCATCTGGAAGTGGCCGTTATTGCCTGCTAGGATGCACGGCACCAGATCTATCTCAAGTTGTCTCTTGAACATCTCGAGAGCATTGGCACACATGTACTTGGCTGCCGCAGGATCGGATGGCTGCATGAGTAGTCTGCAGTCTCTTACCTGGAATGAGCCCATTGCTCCGCTGAACTGATCACCGGAGGAATCATAACTGAAGTCTATCAGATCGAATCCGAAGTTCACCGCAAGTGTCGACACTGCAGAAGCAACCATCGACGAATACACAGTCTTCGGATCGGTATAAGTCTGATCACCTACACCACCAGCGACCATCACATCAGACATTGGCCTCAGTTCCATCTTGTAGATGTTCTGAGGATTGTTTAACGCCGGATACATCTTCTTCAGAGCACCAAGCGAAATGATCTGACCTGTCTTTATGCCACCGGTTGTATAGTTGGTTCCAGAACTCATCTGAGACCATTCAGACACAACACCAGACTTGAACTGATCTACATCGAACACATTGCGTTCATCTGTTATCGGATTGGCAACTCCGAGAGGACCAGATGCTTCATACAGGCCGACCTGCTGATCGAGCCCCATACACAGCTGTCTCAAGTGAGATATTGGTGCTTTCAGATTCGAGATGATGCCAGCTCCCTGATGCAGATTCGATAAAGATGCAAGACCTTCAGTCGATATCCCACTACCAGGATCATTGCATGCAAGAACCTTGTCAGGAGTTCCGACATACAGATCCGTCTGAGCTTGTTTCTGCATCTCGTTATCAACTATGTCCATATCTGATCTGATGATGGTCTTAGTTGTGTTACCTGCCGGACTAATACCAGGATCCAATGCCATCTCGGACGCATGCGTTATACGCATATGACAGCTGTCATTATACGTCGGATATCCACTATACCTCGTTATCGGAGATACAGGTTCATCCAGGCACACACCTGAACAGATGATCCTTCTACGAGCTTGCGCTCCACTTAGCGCACTTCCAGACAACCACGGACTTGCTATATCCACCATGAGGGTGAACGTCCATGACTGATTGGCCACATTCATATCCAACGGAGTTCCGTTGCCAGTTGGCTGGATGGCTCCAGCGACATCAGGATGTGTCGCTATGTCTTTCTTGGAAATCGCATCCTTCATCGTAGCGCCGCCGCACGCGAGCTTATCGATGGTGTTTCCAGTAATGTTGTAGGCATAGGGACGCAGAACCTGCGTCCCATATATCCTAGGGCTATAGAAGATGATACAAGCATTACCATTAGCGAATCCTGTATTCGCCGAGCTTGGTATCATTCCTGCGAGTTCGTCCATTGTTGTTGCGCTCCTTGTTGAGAGTTAAGATACTACATCAGAGTCCGTGAACATCGGCAAAGACAATGCCAGATAAGCTATATCGAAATAATACATCCGATTAGCTCCAGACCCTGTCTTAATGGTAATATATACCTCTTCACTCCACGATCTGTAAAACTTGAACTCAGCACAATTTCCGATAGTCGTTAGATCATCGGATATCCTGCCAAGTGTTTCTTTCAGGCTGTCGGGAACTTTACCATCAAGGAAGTCAATAGACCGAGGACGGTCGTAAGGGTCAAACACCCTTACGACTTTATATCCTCCGTCTTCAAATGCGGCAAACACCTCGCTATAAGGTATGTCGGAGATGTACTTAAATACATCTATCCATCCATTAGCATCTTGTGCTGCATCCTTGACAGAGTTGTCTACAGACTTGTTGCTGATAGCCCATTCGGGATTGATCCTGGTGGAGTAATTTGGCCCTATAAACCTTTTAAGATCTTTAGGCGTAATCACGTGTGAGGACAATATTCTTCCTAGGCCTGTTGTCAAATCTATCTTGTTATCAGAATCTTCAGACACTCCACGATACATATCGAGTTCATGAACAAAATCTCCATTAGCAATGGCAGTGTCCATTACATCGACATTACCATTTATTTTCTGAAGATCATCGAAAATAGAACTGTCGCTGGACTTCCATCCAGTTATCACATGCGGCCAGGTGTATCTATTGGCCACCCATGGTGCACCTATAAGAGTTCCTAACAGTCTTACTCTATCGTAAACCTCATTACTAAAACTTGGACAAAAATGGAAGCTAAAATACTTCCTAGCTTTATCCAACAGATCCCAGAAATAAGATCTATAACGGAGTAGAGTAGATTTCTCTATCTCATCAACCCACAAGGTAAACAGTTTGCATCTGTTGCTAGACATAGGTCCGTCAGATACAACCATGTACTCACGTATCTTCTCAGCATCGTGCTCAATGAGCTTATACCTGTACATTGCATCTGAGCCAGTTATGAGATTGAACTCACTTCCAACACAGACAGGCATGTCTTTAATCTCTGTAGATATGCCAAGAGCCATACCTAGCGGACTAGCTGGAGGCTCGTAAGCACTGTATGACGCTACAGAGATCGGCCCTCTATGCCTGCTAAGAGGCCTCGGGAGCAATACTACATCGTCAATCATTTCGCCTCCTGACTACTTTTAAGAACATAAATCCGAATAGGGTAAACACAATCCTGCATATATCCACATCGTAGTAGTTGTGGCTACCTTTGATAATGTCTACAGCATGTTGCGCTTTACCCCATTTGTAATACACCTTAGGAGGATATCTCCTTGGGTGATAAGTGAACAGAAGATTCCTTCTGTCCACCGATCTGACAAGTGCTTTTGTGTGGTTCCCACTATGAGAGAACATGTGCACCTGTAT
>JAEEGL016079473.1_pt1 | contig 15073 bp, 11 predicted proteins | sample 9134231 | NCBI WGS metagenome assembly JAEEGL01 (sample SAMN16246548, study PRJNA631951) | gut metagenome | biome: gut microbiome; feature: rumen; material: fiber-attached | host: Bos | place: Iran: Karaj | collected 2018-10 | reverse complement strand
CGCTGGGTGGACCTGATCAACGCAGAGAAACCTGACGTGGTGCTGATAGCAGGCGATATCATTGATGGCAGCATGCGTCCGCTGAGAGAGGAGCGCATGTGGGAGGAGTTCAAAAGGATTGAGGCACCCATCTATGCCTGTTTGGGTAACCATGAGTTCTATGCAGGTCAGCCCGAAGCCAAGCAGTTTTATAAGGAGTCCGGTATCCACCTGTTGATAGATGATAATGCCGTTATCGATAGCAGCATCGTTATTATAGGGCGCGATGATCGTACCAATATGCGTCGTAAATCCATCAAAGACTTAGTAGCCTCCGTCCACGCGCCATCTTCCTCATTTGTCATTCTCTTGGACCATCAGCCCTACCATCTGGAACAGGCAGAACGCTCCAAGATAGACTTCCAGTTTAGCGGACACACTCATCACGGCCAGGTGTGGCCTATTTCGTGGATTACGGAAAGTGTCTATGAGTGTGCCTTTGGTGCCTATCAACGTGGTGACACCCACTACTACATCAGCAGTGGTATGGGCATTTGGGGCGGAAAGTTCCGTATTGGTACACGCTCGGAATACGTCGTATTGACTATTACTAACTAGCTATAGTCATCAAGTGTCAGAAACGGCACTCAGGATTCTCGTCCATCATAATCTTGGCATATTCCACATAATGTTTGGAATTATCCGTCTGACCAGGACGAACAGCCTTGAGATACTTAGCAGGAACGCCACCCCATATCTCGTGGGGTGGTATTTTCGTGTTTTGCAATACCAAGGCACCAGCAGCCACAATGGAACCTTCGCCCACCTCACAACCGTCGAGTAGGGTAGCCCCCATGCCTATCAACGCACCATCATGAATGGTACAGGCGTGGACGGTGACATTATGGCCAATGGTGACATCGCAGCCAATATGCGTCGGTCCCGTCTCATGGGTGACATGGATGCAAGAACCGTCTTGCACGTTAGAACGGTCGCCTATGGTGATGGGGGCAACGTCGCCGCGGACAACGGCATTAAACCATACGGAACACTCGTCGCCAAGTGTTACATCACCAACGATAGTCGCATTCTCGCTGAAATAGCAGTCATGGCCCCATTTGGGTGCCATGCCTTTATAACTCTTGATTAAAGCCATAATCGTTTACAAATTCACATCGGAGAGAATCTTCTCAGTAGCACCCGTCATGCTCTTGACGTAGTCGCCCGACTTCTCGCCAAGCTCCTGTATAAGCTCAGGATGCTCCTCGAAGCCTTGCATGATGCGACGGAAATCGTTGGCATTGCCAATCTCCATACCTCCACCACAGGCTTTCAGCCCCTGTGCTTCCTGGAAGCGCTGGTTGTTGGGACCAAAGATAACGGGTACATCCCATACCGCAGCCTCTAACGTGTTGTGGATGCCTACACCGAATCCGCCACCTACATAGGTAATATCAGCATAATGGTATATGCTGCTCAAAAGTCCGAAACAATCGATAATCAAAGCCTCACCCCTATCTCCTTTCCAAAGGTTTTGGAGATTAGCATCGCCTTGTGCGGTAAGTTTGGTATAACGCTCGACATGAAATCCTTCGAGCATGGCTTCAATCTTCTGAAGATGCTCTTCACCGATAACATGGGGGGCAATGATCAGTTTCCAGTCAGGATGTTCCTTAAACCATGGAATGAAAATCTCCTCGTCTGGTTGCCAACTGCTGCCAGCTACAAATACTTTCGACTTGGAGGTGTCTCCAACAAACTGCTCTACAATAGGCAATTGCTTGGCTGCGGCCTTAATCTGGAGAACGCGGTCGAAACGGGTATCGCCTACTACCGTCACGTTATGGATACCGATGGTTGCCAGCAACTCGCGGCTTACCTCATTCTGTACATAGAAATGGCTGAAGCATTTCAGTACGTGACTGTATTGGCGTCCATACCAGCGGAAGAATACCTGACCAGGTCGGAAGATACTGCTGACGCTATATACGGGTACACCACGATGGCGCAGGATATGCAGATAGTTATACCAGAACTCGTACTTGATAAAGAATGCCATCTCAGGACGGATGGTACGCAGGAAGCGACGCGCATTGGTGATGGTGTCAAGAGGCAGATAGCAGATGATATCTGCACCTTCGTAGTTCTTGCGCACCTCATACCCAGAGGGTGAGAAGAAGGTGAGCAGGATCTTGTATTCAGGATGGTCACGACGCAGTTGTTCCATCAACGGACGTCCCTGTTCAAACTCACCCAGCGAGGCAGCATGGAACCATACATAACGCCCGTTGGGATCGAGCTTTTCCTTGATGGTGCGGATAGCATTGCGCTCTCCCCGCCACATATTACGCACCTTCTTGTTGAAAAGACTCGTAATGGCGACACCCACCAGATACAGGAAAATTATTAGGTTATACATAATGCCTTATCCTAAAACTGCAATAGCCTTCTTCATACGTTCAATCGTCTCTGTCTTGCCCAAGAAGGCAGAGATGTCGAACATGCCAGGACCCTTGCCTTCGCCCACGAGTGTCAGGCGCCAGGCATTCATGATATTGCCCAGTTTATATTCCTTCTGTTCAATCCACTGGTGGACAACCTGCTCCTGGTGCTCCAATGAGAAGTCATCGAGTCCCTCAAGGACGTCGATAAGCTCTGTGAGCTGTTGGGCAGAGTCTTCCTTCCAGCGTTTCTTAGCCGTCTTCTCGTCATAACTTGTGGGTGCTTCGAAGAAGAATGAACACAGGGGCCACAACTCCTTGACAAACGATACACGGTCCTTCATCATGGCCGTGACAGCTGTTACGCGCTCCAGTGTCTCATTAGGACAATGCTCCTTCACAATGGGGAAGAACAGTTGTGCAATCTCCTCAGCCGACTTCTTCAAGATATACTCGTGATTGAACCAGATGCCCTTGTCGTAGGCGAATTTCGCTCCAGCTTTCGAACACTTTGAGATGTCAAAGAGCGGTACCAGTTCGTCAAGGGAGAAAATCTCCTGTTCTGTGCCAGGATTCCAACCCAAGAGCGCCAGAAAGTTGATGACGGCCTCGGGGAAATAGCCGTCTTCACGGTAACCGCGAGAGGTTTCGCCGGTCTTGGGATCTTTCCACTCTAATGGGAAAACAGGGAATCCTAAACGGTCACCATCGCGCTTCGAAAGCTTGCCTTTGCCGTCGGGCTTCAGCAAGAGGGGCAGATGGGCAAACTCGGGCATCGTGTCTTCCCAACCGAAAGCGCGATAAAGCATCACATGCAGGGGAGCAGAAGGCAACCACTCCTCACCACGGATGACGTGGGAAATCTCCATCAGGTGGTCGTCAACGATGTTGGCAAGATGATAGGTGGGCAGTTCGTCGGCACTCTTGTAGAGTACTTTGTCATCGCAGATATCACTCTTGACGTGAACTTCACCACGGATGAGGTCGTTGACCTGGATGTCCTGACCGGCCTCTACCTTGAAGCGCACTACATATTGCTTGCCAGAAGCAATCATCTGCTCTACTTCTTCCTCGGAAAGGGTTAGCGAGTTGCGCATCTGCTGGCGCGTATGGCAATCATACTGGAAATTCTGGATTTCCTGACGCTTCTGCTCCAGTTCTTCGGGAGAGTCAAAGGCAATATAAGCCTTGTCTGCATCCAGTAGCTGCTGGACATACTTCTTATAGATGTCGCGGCGTTCACTTTGACGGTAGGGACCCTTGTCGCCACCAAACGACACACCTTCGTCAAACTGAATGCCCAACCACTTGAATGATTCTATGATATATTCTTCTGCCCCAGGGACAAAACGGGTGGAATCGGTGTCTTCGATACGAAAAACCAGGTCACCACCATGCTGACGGGCAAACAGATAATTATACAATGCCGTACGCACGCCACCAATGTGTAGCGCACCTGTCGGACTGGGGGCAAAACGCACCCTTACTCTTCTTTCTGCCATATATAAAATATGTATTTCTTATAAATTTTGTGCAAAAGTAGTTATTTTTTTTGAGATTATGCGCTTTTTTTCGTATTTTCGCACGGTAAAACTAAATATATCGTATGAAAGAACTCCAATGGCGTGATATTCTCACCCGAACGGTACTTGTTTTGGTCACTGTCACTGTTGTCGTATGGGCATTGCCGCACGACAGTCGCAGCTATTTCCACGTAGAACAGGGAAAGCCCTGGAAATATGGCGACTTTACGGCGCCTTTTGACTTCCCAATCTATAAGTCAGATGAGGTCATCCGCGAAGAACGCGATAGTGCTCTTCTCCAATATGAACCCTACTACAAGTATAGTAAGGATGTAGAAATCAAGATGCTGCAGAAGTTCAATAAGGACTATGCTGATGGTATCCCCGACCTGCCCGATATCTATATGGAGATTATCTCGAACCGTCTGCTGGCCATCTATCAGCAAGGCATTATGGAGCAACGGGAATATGCCGAACTGGTGCGTGATACCACTAATATGTTGCGCATCGTTAATGATAAGGAGGCTCGGAGTGTATCCATCTTGGAGGTTTATTCTCCCAAGATGGCCTATGAACAGCTTTTTCTGGACAAGAAATTGGCAGCACAGCGTGCTATCTTGCAGAAATGTGATCTCAACGAATATATCACTGCCAATCTGTCGTACGACCGCGAACGTAGCGAGACCAGTAAAAACGACCTCTTGTCAGGTATCGCACTGGCCAGTGGCGTGGTGCAGAAGGGACAGAAGATAGCGGGGCGTGGTGAGATCGTTACAGAAAAGACCTATCGTATCATCGAGTCGTTCAAGAGGGAGAACGAGTTGCGCAATGAGGATATGAAGAATAACCACCTCTCTCTGTTTGGACAGATTCTTTATGTCACCATACTGATATTATGTTTCACCATCTATCTGAGTCTCTACCGCAAGGACTATTTTGACAAATTCCGTAGCACGACGATGCTCTATGCACTTATCATCATCTTTACGCTACTGACGTCTCTCTTCATGCGCAACACCTTCATCCATGTGTATATTCTCCCATATGCGATGGTGCCGATCTTCATCCGAGTGTTCATGGATTCACGAACGGCCTTTATGACGCATGTGACAATGGTGCTCACCTGTGCTGTCATGTTGCAGCATCCGTTTGAGTTTATTGTAACGGAGACTGTTGCGGGTTTGGTGGCCATCAATAGCTTGCGTGAGTTGTCACAGCGTTCACAGCTGTTCAAGACGGCTATCTTTGTTGCCATTGCCTGCATGTTGGTCAATGTTGCTTTCGACTGGATGAATGCCGATGCACTGACACAGATAGACTATAGCTACTACAACTATCTTATCGCCAACGGTATCTTATTGCTTTTCGCCTATCCATTGCTTTATCTCATCGAGAAGACTTTTGGATTTACAAGTGATATCACGCTGATTGAACTGTCCAATACCAATAACGAAGTACTGCGCAGAATGAGTGAGGTAGCTCCTGGTACCTTTAACCACTCCATACAAGTGGCCAACTTGGCTGGTGAGATTGCTAATAAGATTGGTGCCAAGGCACAATTGGTACGAACGGGTGCCCTCTATCATGACATTGGCAAGCTGGCCAACCCTATCTACTATACGGAGAACCAGTCGGGTATCAATCCTCATGAGACACTTACTGACATTGAGAGTGCACAGATTATCATCAGTCATGTGACGGAGGGTATGAAGATGGCTGATAAGTATAATCTGCCCAAGGTGATTAGTGACTTTATTGCCACTCACCATGGACAAGGTAAGGCTAAGTATTTCTATGTCAATTACAAGAATGAGCATCCTGACGAGCCTGTCGACGATTTGCTGTTTACCTATCCTGGCCCCAATCCTTTCACACGTGAACAAGCGTGTCTGATGATGGCCGATACTGTGGAAGCAGCATCTCGTTCTTTGCCAGACTATACAGAACAATCAATCCGCGAATTGGTGGAGCGCCTTATTGACGGTCAAGTGGCAGAGGGGTATTTCCGTGAGTGTCCTATCACCTTCCGCGATATCCAATATGCCAAGACGGTACTTATCGAGAAACTGAAGACAGTTTACCACACCCGTATCAGTTATCCCTCTGAGAAGAAGAGCTGATTGGTTGAAAAGTGAAGTAAATACACCCTTTTTACTGCACACTTTGGCACGTTTGTGCAGAAAGTGTGCAGTTTTTAGTTAATAAGCGTTAATAATAACTGCACTTTTGTCCCCGTTTTGTGCAATAGCATTACCTTTGCCGCCGATTTTAGCAAAATTAGTTAAAAAGAAATGAAAAAGATTGTAATATCGTTGATTGTTTTTACGATGACATCAGTGAACGCCTTAGCTGGCGGTATTCTTACCAACACCAACCAAAGTGTTTTGTTCTTGAAGAATCCTGCTCGTGATGCCTCTATCGGCCTCGACGGCGTCTATTCAAATCCTGCTGGTGTGGCTTTTATGCCAGAGGGCTTTCATGTTGCATTTAACTGGCAGTATGCTCGTCAGACGCGTACGATTACTTCGACTAACCCGGTTTTTGCCCTTGGCAAGAAGAACGACGGCCAAATGGTAAAAGAGTATGAAGGTGTGGCTGATGCCCCCATCATTCCTTCGCTACAGGCTGCATGGAATAAGGGCAATTGGAGCATTCAGTTTAACTTCTCGGTACCTGGCGGTGGTGGCTCGTGCGAGTTTGGCGATGGCCTGGGTTCGTTTGAGAGCGTTGTGGGAGCAATCGCTAGCAAACTGGAGCCGCTGGGTGCGCAAGGTTATGATATGGATGGCTATATGCGTGGCCGTCAATATTATTATGGCTTCCAGGTGGGTGCCGCATATAAGATAAGTCCCAATCTGTCGGTATATGGTGGTCTTCGCCTGCTCTATGGTGATGCTACCTATAAAGCAAAAATCAGTAACATCCTCGTGAAGACGGCTGGTGGCTATGTCGAGTTTGGAGACTTCATGCAGGGTGCTATTGGTACTGTAGAAGAAGGTATAGCTCTAGTTGATGCAGTCATTGCCACCTCTGGTGAAACTCCAGAATTGCTGGCCAAGAAGGCTCAGCTGGAGGGTACAAGAACGGAGCTGGGTACACTCCAGAAATATGCTGAGGGTGTCAATCTGCTGAGCAATCAGGATGGTATGGGTATTGCTCCAGTGATTGGTATCGACTGGAAGTATAAGAACTTTAACTTCGCAGCTAAGTATGAGTTTAAGACTCAGATCCGTATGAAGAACGAGTCTTCCGTTATCAAGGCCAGTGAGATTGCTGCAGTCAATAAATTCAAAGATGGCGAGAAGGTTAACGAGGATGCCCCTGCAATGCTTTCGCTCGGAGCCCAATGGAGTCCTATTGAGACTGTTCGCTTGAGTGTTGGCTGGCATCACTTCTTTGATAAAGATGCCAATTGGTATAACAACTCGCAAGACTTGCTGCGCCATAATACCAATGAATACCTTGCCGGTGTGGAGTGGGATCTCAACGAGAAATTCAATGTGTCATGTGGCGGTCAGCTGACACGTTATGGTTTGAGTGATGACTATATGAATGATATGTCGTTTGTGGTCAATAGCTACAGCATCGGTTTGGGCTTTAGTTATAAAGTGAAACCGAATATCACACTCTCTGCTGCCTATTTCCAGACCATGTACGATAAATACCATCGTAACGACTATCCTACTACAGGCGTTGGTGATACTTTCACACGTACCAATCGTGTGTTGGGTGCCAGCTGTCAGCTGGACTTTTAAAAAGTATCGTTATAACGGGTCTACGTCGTAATAGACCTGAAGTGAAAGATAGCGTTTGTCCGCGAGCATCTGTGATTGCGCAAGCAGCAGGTACTCGCGGACTCTTTTCATGTCGATACCATTCTCTAATTTGAGAACAAGCTTTCGGATATTTTGGGACTTTACCTTAGCTACAGAAGGCTTGTCTGGTCCTAAGACCCGATTGCCAAACCATTGTTGCAGGCGACTGCCCATCTCGATAGCTGCAGTGTTAACAGTGGTATCCTGCCGATGACGCAGGTAGATATATACCAGATGATAGTAGGGTGGGTAGCGGAAAGCCTGACGCTCGGCAACCATGTTCTGATAGAGCGCGGTATAGTCATTATGAACCACTTGACGGATGACGGGAACGTCCTTTTGTTTGGTCTGCAGGATGACCAGTCCACGCTTGTTTTTTCGTCCTGCTCGTCCCGAAACCTGAGCCATCATCATGAAAGCATGCTCGTAGGCTCGAAAATCAGGATAATTGAGCATGGCATCGGCATTAATGATACCTACCACCGATACATTGTCGAAGTCGAGTCCTTTACTGATCATCTGAGTACCGATAAGGATATTCGTGCGACCTGCTGAGAAATCGCTGATGATGCGTTCATAGGCGTTGTGAGTTCGTGTGGTATCGAGGTCCATGCGTGCAATGTGGGCATCGGGAAAAATGTCGCGAATCTGTTCCTCAATCTTCTCAGTTCCATAGCCGCGTGTGCGCAGGTCTGTAGAACCACAGCATGGGCACTCCGTAGGTATTCGATAGGTGTAGCCACAATAGTGACATGTCAACTGGTTCATTTGACGATGATAGGTCAGTGAGACGTCACAATGCTGGCAGGTTGGCACCCAACCACACTGTCGACACTCCACCACAGGGGCAAAACCACGACGGTTTTGGAACAGAATGACCTGTTCACCTCGCTCCAAGGCCTCGCGCATGCGCGTTAATAAAAGAGGTGAAAAGGTACCCGTCATCATCTTCCTGTGTTGTAGGTCTGCAGTGTCTACAACTTGTATTTCGGGCATCTCAATGCCTTGATAGCGCTCTTTCAGCTCCACCAAGCCATATTTGCCCGTCTTGGCATTGTGGTATGATTCTATAGAGGGGGTGGCAGTACCCAGCAGTACTGGTTTACCCAACATGATGGCCACACTTCTGGCATGATAACGGGGAGCTGGGTCTTGCTGTTTATACGAGGTTTCATGTTCTTCGTCGACGATGACTAACCCTAAACGCTGGAAAGGAAGGAATACGGCTGAGCGGGCACCTAAGATGACATCATAAGGATTGTCTGAAAGTTGCCTTTGCCATATTTCTACGCGTTCTGCATCCGAATAGCGTGAGTGATAGATGCCCAGACGATCACCGAAAACATGCTGCAGGCGCTGCATCATCTGAACGGTTAGCGCTATTTCTGGCATCAGGAAAAGAACTTGCTCTTTACGTTCTAACGCCCTTTGAATCAAATGAATGTAGATTTCAGTCTTTCCGCTTGAGGTGACACCATGCAGGAGCGTTACCTGTTTCTGCATCATTGATAGCAGAATCTGATTGTATGCATTCTGCTGAGCCTCACTGAGTGGCTTTACCAATTCAGGACGATAGGGACCACCATGATTCAAACGTCCCACTTCCACTTCATAGCATTCCAGCATCTGACGTTTCTCCAGCAGTTTTAACGACGCTGCCGACCCTCCGCTTACATTCAGCAATTCCTCGCGGGTGATTTCTTGAAATTGTGAATCCGTAGGAGTTTCAATATCATCAATCTGGTCCCAGCCCGACAATGCCAAATATTCTGTGAACATATCAAGTTGGGCTTTCGCACGTGCCAATACATTCAGGGCGATATGAAGGGCTGTCACACTCTGGTATTGCTTTGTCAGTCGGACATAGGTTTCTGTTTTGGGACGATAACCGTCCTCAGCTTTCAGACCTCCTGGCAGTGCGGCTTTATATACTTCGCCAATAGGCGACAGGTAATAGTCACTAATCCACTGCCACTGTTTTAACTGTTGTTCAGTGACGATGGGCTTTGTGTCCATCACTTGCAGAATTGGCTTCACTTTGTAATCCTTGGGCTCGTTCTGATGGAGAGTCATCACGATACCCACATACATCTTAGAACGCCCCAGCGACACCAGTACACGCTGACCAATCCCGATGCTTGTTCCTTCTGGAACTGCATAGGTAAATGTCCCATTAAGGGGCACGGGTAAAATGATCTCTGCATATTGCATCTTGTCGCTGTCTGTCCTGTCAGGGAAACCCATCATAATAGCTCGTGCAAAATTAATGATTTGTTATCATCGGACAAAATCCGTGACGTTAATCTGAGTTAAAGCCTGCGGGAACGGCTGTTTTGTCATACGGACTTTACAAAGCCAAACATTTTCAGATTTAATAACATAACTTTTTTGAATAATGATTTATGTTTTATGAATTATTTTGTATCTTTGCAAGCGGAAAATTATTTAAACAAGTAAATACTATGGCATTTTTAACAAACGACAAACTGACCATCGTCGGCGCAGCTGGCATGATTGGTTCAAACATGGCTCAGACTGCCTTGATGATGGGTCTGACAAGTGAAATCTGTCTTTATGACGTGTTCTCTCCAGAAGGTGTTGCCGAGGAGATGCGCCAGAGTGGTTTTGACAATGTGAATATTGTCGCTACTACCGACGCCGAGGAGGCTTTCCGCAACGCCAAATATATTATCTCAAGTGGTGGTGCACCCCGTAAGGCTGGTATGACTCGCGAGGATCTGTTGGCAGGAAACTGTAAGATTGCTGAGGAATTGGGTCTGAACATCAAGAAGTACTGTCCCGATGTGAAACATGTCGTAATCATCTTTAACCCTGCTGACCTGACAGGTCTTGTAACTCTGTTGTACTCTGGTTTGAAACCCTCACAGGTAACCACACTGGCTGGCTTGGATACAACTCGTTTGCAGTCTGCTCTGGCCAAGAAGTTCGGTGTCATGCAGAGCGAAATCTCTGGCTGCGCTACATATGGCGGTCATGGAGAGCAGATGGCTGTATTCGGAAGCCATGTTACCATCAAGGGACGTAAGTTGACCGATATCATCGGTACTGCTGAGTTCCCCACTGAGGAATGGGAAGAGATGAAGGTTGCTGTTACCAAGGGTGGTGCCAAGATTATCGAGCTCCGCGGACGCAGCTCTTTCCAGAGTCCCTCATATCTTTCTGTTGAGATGATTCGCTCGGCTATGGGTGGTGAGCCTTTCCGTTTCCCTGTTGGAACTTATGTGAAGACTGATAAGTATGACCACATCATGATGGCCATGAAGACCACACTTGATCAGAACGGCGCTAGCTTTGAGGTTCCTCAGGGTACTGCCGAGGAGAATGCTAAGCTGGATGCCAGCTATGAGCATCTCTGCAAGATGCGTGACGAGCTGGTTACGCTGAACATCGTTCCTCCCATTGCAGAGTGGAGCAAGATTAACCCCAACCTGTAAAAAACAGGTTTCGTAATAATAAACAGGACGTTCGCTGAATATTTTTGCGGATGTCCTGTTTTCTTTTTACCTTTGCGTCATCAAAAGATTCATTCATTTTTATCATTCAAAAGGTTAGTAGTTTTTTCATAGTAATTGGATTGTTTTCGCCCGTCGGGATGACGGGCGTAATTTTTTGCGTTATATTTGGCTTTTTGCTCGCTAATTCGTACCTTTGTGGCATGAAGATTCAGACTATCGAAGAAAAATTGGAGATGCTGCGCCAGGAATTACGTCGTGAGCAGCTCTCTGCATTCATCTTTCCGACCTCTGATCCCCATCAGAGTGAGTATACTGCCGATCATTGGAAGAGTAGGGAATGGATTAGTGGCTTTGCTGGCTCGGCAGGAACAGCTGTGGTGACTTTGAAAAGTGCTGCTCTTTGGACGGATTCGCGCTATTTCATTGCTGCAGCAGACCTACTGGAGGGTACGGAATTCCAGTTGATGAAGTTGAAGGTGGAGGGGACACCTACGATTGCCGAGTGGTTGGGAAAGGAATTAGCTGAATTGCCTGACAAGTCAGTGGGTATTGATGGCATGGTTAATTCTGCAAATAGCATTAAGGAACTGATAAGTGAATTGCGGGCTCAAGGTGGTATCACTTTACGTACGAACTTCGATCCCTTACAACGAATCTGGCAGGGTCGTCCGCCTATTCCAGAGAATCAGGTGGTAATACAACCTTTGAAATACGCTGGGGAAACGGCTCGTGAGAAACTGGCTCGCATCCGTAAGGCTTTGCGTGGACAACATGCTGACGGCATGTTGATGACCACTCTTGATGATATAGCTTGGACGCTGAACCTTCGTGGCAGTGATGTACATTGTTGTCCGGTATTTGTGTCCTACCTGCTGATTTCGACAACAGAGGCTACCTTATATATTAATAAGGTGAAACTGACGTTCGAGATTGTTGACTATCTGCAAGCAGAGGGTGTGGGAGTTAAGCCGTATGAGGCGATAAGACAGGGATTGAAGGATTATTTTGAATACAATATCCTGTTGGATAGTGATGCGGTGAACTATACATTGTATAAGGCTGTAGAACGGGAGATCGTGGATACTCCATCACCTGTGGCCATGATGAAGGCTGTCAAGAACGAGCGGGAAATTGCCGGTTTTAGGTCGGCAATGTTGAAAGACGGCATCGCAATGGTCAAGTTCCTGAAATGGCTGAAACCGGCTGTAGAGGCTGGTGGACAGACGGAGATGAGCGTTGATAAGAAACTCACTGCGCTCAAGTCTGAGCAATCCTTGTTCCGCGGGTTGTCCTTTGATACAATTGTTGGCTATGAGGAACATGGAGCCATTGTGCACTATGAGGCTACGGACGAAACGGATGCTACTCTGCAACCAAAGGGATTGCTGTTGATTGACTGTGGAACGCAGTATCAGGATGGTACTACCGATGTTACGCGTACTATCGCTCTCGGTCCTTTGACGGAAGAACAGAAAAGGGTCTATACACTGGTGCTGAAAGGACATATAGATTTACAGATGCTACACTTTCCTGATGGTGCCACTGGAACGCAGCTTGACGCCATAGCCCGTCAGCCGCTATGGCAAAACGGACTGAACTTCTTGCATGGTACGGGACATGGTGTGGGTTCATACCTGAACGTTCATGAGGGGCCGCATCAGATACGCATGGAATGGAAACCCGCTAAGTTGCGGGCTGGCATGACGGTGACTGACGAACCGGGTATTTATCTGGAAGGACGTTTTGGTGTACGTATCGAGAATACTTTGGTCATTGTTCCTGCTGAGGAAACGGAGTGCGGCAAGTTCCTGCACTTTGAACCCCTGACGCTTTGTCCGATAGATACCCAACCGATTGTAAAACACTTGCTAACCGATGATGAACGACGATGGCTGAATGACTATCATTCCCTTGTATATGAGCGACTTAAAGACCACCTGGACGATGGCGAACGAGGGTGGCTGGCGACAGCTACAGCCCCGATTTGACCAAAATGACCATTGAAATCATAAAAAGTTCGTAAAAAACTTGGAAGTTCGCTGAAATTGTAGTAACTTTGCACCCGCTTTTCGTGGCACTATGTCCGAAATGAATGGAAATTAACATTAACAAATAAATAATTAAAGCAAAAAGTAACATGATTATTGTACCAGTAAAGGAAGGCGAGAACATCGAGAAGGCTCTCAAGAAGTTTAAGAGAAAGTTTGAGAAGACAGGTGTCGTTAAGGAACTTCGCTCACGTCAGCAGTTCGACAAACCTTCTGTACTCAAGCGCCTGAAGATGGAGCACGCTGTTTACGTACAGAAGTTGCGCGCTACAGAGGAGTAAAATAGCAGAAAAAGCACATTTAGTGCTTTAAAATTTGGTGGTTTGAAGTTTTTTTTGTAAATTCGTTGCCGAAAAGAGATGCAACGAATATGATGACAGAAGATTTTTTGAACTACTTGCGTTACGAACGGAATCGTTCAGAACTGACAGTGCGCAGGTACGAGCAGAGTCTGAGAGACTTTGAAACGTACTTCAAAAATCGAGATAGTCAGCTCTCTTGGGAGTCGGTAGACTCGGACATCATCCGTGACTGGATGGAGAGCATGATGGATAAAGGCGACATGGCATCAACAGTGAATAGCTGCTTGAGTGCCGTGCGTTCCTTTTTTCGTTATGCTTTGTCGAGAAAGATGGTAAAATCGGATCCTGCCTATTTGGTGAAGGGGCCTAAGAAGGACAAGCCGCTTCCTCAGTTTGTGCGTGAAGAGGAAATGGATCGCTTGTTGGATAATCCGGAGATGTGGGAGGAAGGTTTTTCTGGTCTTCGCGCGCGTACTATTATTATATTGTTTTATGAAACCGGCATGCGTCTGGCGGAATTGACAGGTCTAAATGATTTGGATGTCGATTTCTCTTCCCGTCAGCTAAAAGTTACCGGTAAGCGTAATAAACAACGTGTGATACCGTTTGGCACTGAATTGGAAGATGTTCTTCGAGCGTATATGTCGCAACGTGATGAAATACTGACGCGTCAAGATGCTGCCCTGATACAGAATGATAAGGGATTGCGTATGTCACGCTTTCAAGTGGAGATGATCGTCAAGCACTATCTTTCCCTGACTACAACCCTCAAGAAACGATCTCCCCATGTTTTGCGTCACTCTTTTGCTACTACGATGCTTAATAATGGTGCAGGCTTGGAGAGCGTGAGGAAATTATTAGGGCATGAGAGCGTGGCTACAACGCAGATTTATACCCATACAACTTTTGAACAACTCAAACGAGTATATGAGAATGCCCATCCAAGGGCTTAACCTTATTTATTTACCCTATAAAAACAGGAGGTAACTATGGAAATTAAGATTCAGTCAATTCACTTTGACGCAACTGAGAAACTGCAGGCGTTCATCGAAAAGAAGGTCGCCAAGTTGGAAAAAGCTTTTGAAGATATTCAGAAGGTGGAGGTTCAGTGTAAACTGATTAAGCCCGCTACTGCACAAAACAAGGAGGTCAGTATCAATGTTTCTGTACCTGGTACAACACTCTTCGTAGAGAAAATTAGTGATACTTTTGAAGAAAGCACCGATTTGTGTGTGGATTCTATGAAGGTTCAGCTGCAGAAATTTAAGGAAAAATTGCGCAATAGATAAAAAAAAGCTCGAAAAGTTTTGGTAATTCGAAAATAATGCCTACCTTTGCATCCGCTTTCCGACATAAAGACTCCAAAGTCGGGGAGCGGATGCTTAGAGCAAGCCTCTTTAGCTCAGTTGGCCAGAGCACGTGATTTGTAATCTCGGGGTCGTTGGTTCGAATCCGACAAGAGGCTCTCGACTGAGAATAAGAAAAAAGG
>JAEEGL014608334.1_pt1 | contig 15073 bp, 11 predicted proteins | sample 9134231 | NCBI WGS metagenome assembly JAEEGL01 (sample SAMN16246548, study PRJNA631951) | gut metagenome | biome: gut microbiome; feature: rumen; material: fiber-attached | host: Bos | place: Iran: Karaj | collected 2018-10 | reverse complement strand
TGTCTCTTCGCTGCTGGACAGGGGAGTATTCAATCCGGTTTTGTTGAGACTCAAGACGGCGAAGCGTTAAATGATTTTGACGATGTGCCAATGGTTTATGAAATTACAAGAGATATTGAACCATCTGTGATTGCCTCACTCAATCATATGATGGAGATCCTTTCTAAAGAATTGTCAGAATCAGAGAAGATGGTTTATTTGCCTATAGCTGAGTATCTTAAAACGCATGAGACTATAAAAAAGCTGATGTAATGCGTCTGACGGAAAAGAAATCTACATCTGCAAATCGATATCTTCAGAGACTTGTGGAGCTAGAGGTCTTGGTCCCTGAAGGAAATAAAAAGGGTCGAGTGTATAGACGTGTATCTGATTGATATTTCGAGAAAATGGTGATAAATGGGTGATAAAACACAGCCGTGGGCGATAAATGGGCGATAAATGCCTGCCATGGGCGATAAAAATGGGCGATATATTCTTGCATGGTGAGATTTCATATAGCCATGGCTTAGTTCTGGCTTGGATGGCAGCGCTCTGAGGCATCGTTCTTGTTTGGCGAGGTCAAGGGCATCGGTTTTCAATGATGCGTTGTGTCTGTCGGAATATTGTCTGGTGCCGGTTGTTGGCGATGTGATGGGTTTCTGCTCCTGGTTGTTTGTAGAGTGATTTGAGGAGAAGAGGGGTGTGGGGAGGAGAGAATCCGATTGATTGTGAAAGACAAGGCCAGGAAAACTGCTGCATGCCCCTTGGAAAAAGCAATTGGCTTTAACACCATTAATAGAAGTGATTGATTAGCTGGAGTTTGCATGGATAGATCAAACGAAATGTTTTCATTTGTATTGGATTATATCTCCAATTACAGACAGAAAATAAAGATTAATAACAAATACGGTCTGTTTGATGAAGCCAAAATGTTTGAGCTTTTCGGTCTGGAGATTTGCAAAATCTGGTTCGGTCAGTCGTTTAAAAACCTCAATTGTGAAGTCAAAAATTATCCATTTGTAGATTTGGTTTCTGATGATGGACAAAAATACATTCAAGTTACAACAACAGAGGATGTCCCTTCGAAAATCAAGAACACCTTGGAAGGAATAAGGGATTCTTCCAAACCTGAAGTGAGAGATATTAAAGAAGTCTTTTTCTTTGTTATGGGGAATGAAAGCATTGAAAGGGTAAAAGATTTCAAGGGTGAAAACAGAATTGGAAGAGTTGAATTCTGTAAAGAAGAAAACCTGATTTCTACTGATAGTATACTAAACCGTGCTCAAAATGATATTCGTTTTCTTCGCTCTCTTTATGCAATTCTTCACGATGAATTTGCTTCTATTCCTCTGGTTGCACATAAATTGGATGAGGAAATACATAAATCAAAAAGCCTGATAGATTACTCAATTAGCTATCTAATCAACAATGAATATGAAATCGATCGGCGTGATTTGAGAAAAAAGATAGAGAAAACCTCATCCCGGTTTGTTTGTATTCAAGGGGAGGCAGGATCGGGGAAGTCAGCTCTTGGCAAAAAGCTGTTGGAAAAAGAGAATGCGTTGCTATTCGCACGTTCTGAGATATTTGCCTCAGTTACCAGTATCTCTGATATTTGGGGTTTGGATCTTGCCCATCTTCTTGGTTTGCTTGAAGGTAAGCGGATTGTCTTCTATATTGACGCGCTTGAATTCATCGCTGATGCAGGAAAAACAAAGATAGATCTTCTGTTTGAACTATTTGATTTGGTGAAAAGATTTAGCTGCGCAAGTATTGTAGTTACCTGCAGAACTTGTGATTCATCTGCATTTCTCAGAATCTGGAATGCTTTCCCTTTCCTAAGAATTGATGTTCCACAGCTGAGTGAAGACGAGATTCGATTATTGTCTGTCAAATACCAGATTATTAAAGAGTTGTTGTCTTCTAAATCATATTCTCAACTTCTAAAATCTCCATTTTATATTGATCTCATTGTTTCCAAGCTTAAGAATTTGAGCGAGATTACTACTGTAAGTGAATTCAGAAACGAGGTTTGGGAGAAAGCTATATGCCTGCAAGATAAGGACATTCCCAAAACAATATCTAGAAGACAGATACGGGAGACTGTCATTTTAATAGTTCTTTCCAGGGCAGAGAACAATTCAGTTGGTGTTGTCAAAGATGAATACGATGATGAGATAATCAGAGTATTGAGGTCATATGAAGTTATTACTGATTGTTCAAGTACACGTATTCGATTGAAATACGATATATATGAGGATATCGTTTTCGAACATCTGATAGACGGTTGGTTTGATGCTTGCAGAGGAAACAGGCATGTTTTCTTTGAAAAAATAAACTCAATTGGGCATGCAATCTATCGTAGATATCAGATTTGGGTTGGAAACAAACTAATGTCAAAAGAGGAGAGCACGAAATATCTCTTTGACACTATCAAAGCCGGTGGTTCTGAATACTGGAAAAAGCAAACAATAATTGGGATTATCAAATCCTTTTTCTGCGGTCTGTTCTTTGATTCCTTTGCGTCTTTATTTGATGACAATCTTCTTTTACTGTTTATAGAGATAGTGAACAAATATTCCTTTGAGGTTACAGTAAATAGCTGCACACATGGGAACTGTTTTACTTGCCTTAATCCAACAGGTGAAAGTCGAAAATACTTGATTGGATTGCTGATGGATAATAAGCGCTATCAAACAAACGAGTTTCGTGAAGCGGCGATTACAATTTGCAGTGATTATTCAATTGAAGTCCAAAACGGAAATAATAATGAAGATGCTGCCCAAAATGCCTTCAGAATCTTGAAGTATTTTTTTGTTCAAGAGTATGAACAGGAGAAGGCAAGTAGGTTTCCTTCTTTTGAGCCTGAGATGAAAGAACTCCTTGGATCTATTTATAGAATGGCGGTAGTATCCGGGAGTTGGATTGAGACATTTTGGGAATCAATAATTGAAGGCTATAGAAAGGATGAAAATGCGTTACGTTCTTATTATGGAACAATAATGCTGTTTTCTCTTAAAGAATCGTCAGTTTCCCTTTCAAAGCATTTATCTAAAAAGCTTTGTGAACTTGCTTCCGTTTATTGGATTGAGAATAATGATAGTGATAAACGCTGGCGATATGGCTATCGTGATATTGGTGGTTTTGGGTTGTCGATTAATGCTGATAATTATACATCGTCCTTTAATCAACCCGACACTAATTTATTTCTTGTAGGACTTGCCAGATTTGACTTTTCTAGAGCACTCAGCTGGGTAATTGACTTGACCAATAAGGTTGCAAATTACTTCGAGGAAAACCCAGAATATACTCTCTTCGAGTATTCAATTCGATTGGATGACGGATTCAGTAAAGTCTTTATGGGAAATCCGGATTTCTGGATGGTTGGACTGGATGAATTTAGACTAAACAATCTGCTAGGAGATGCCATTTACTTGCTTGAGAGAGAAGCAGCCGATTATATTGTGTTTTTAAAAAGATATGGTAAGCATCAAGTGTTTGCCAATAAGGTTAAAAAAAGCATACTTGAGAAAGCCAATAATATCATGATGCTTGCTTTGATTGAGAGATTGGCGTTCCGGTTTCCTTTTGATTTGCCGGGATATGCTTTAGAGTTGGCAAGCAATGTTGATCTGTTGCTACTTGATAATAATAGATTTGCTCGCTTACATCCTACTTCTGACATGAAGTATTTGGAAAAACAGATAATGGCCGGTTTCGGACTTTTTGATATAAAGAAACGGTATTCAATTGACAAAGACTTCAAAGAGACTACTCTTCAGACGTATTTTATACGGCTACAGCTTCAAGGAGACGATAGGATAAAAACCAGAGCAAAAGAAACTTTGGATTTTCTTTATCGTCTTTATCCAAATGACATTGAAAATGCATTTTACAACCTTCAGATTCAAAAGATGGATATATCCAAAATGGCATTAATCAAAAGAGCTGCAAGTACAGTCGAGCTGACCACGCATGTTTCGGGAGAGGCAAAAAAGATTGTTGAGAAAGGAAAAGAATCGCCAATAATCAAAGAGCAGCAAAAATCATTAGAGATTATGGAGCATCTCGTTGCAAAGATTAATGCTCAAGAAGAATCTGAAAACCTTTTGAAGGAGTGCATAGATGCGATTGACTGTTTCTTGAATCTTTTAGATGGGGCAGTGAATACGATTGCAATTCAGCAGAATCTAAATGTACTGTTGTTTTTTGCTCTTAAGCAAACAGATTTGCCTCCTGAAAAGCTAACGCAGTATTCTGATATTTGTATCGATTGGATTAGGAATTATATTGATAGGAAGCCTGTATATATTGCGCCATATCTTGCAGATGTTGTTTTTTCTTTGATTGAAAGACCATTAGAAGAGAGAACTCAAAACAAACTGAAAAAACTGATACTTGACATTCTTCTTATTACAGATTCGTTTGGTGGCTCAATTGATGTTGTATCTAGATTGCATGAATACCTCAAAACCAATACTGAATTTGCAAGAAGTTTGCTTAACACTGTGGTGGTAATCTCAGAAGATAGGATGAATCGTTTCATATACACTGCGCAATGTGCAGAGGATTATAAACTTTATGAGATGAAATACATACCAAACAGAAATACTCCGCCTCTTTTTATTGAACAGTATTTCAAGAAGAAAAAGATTCCCGTCTATCAGAGCAGAGTCGATGACATAATTAAAAAATATCTGTTTGATGAAGAACCATTGAACTACGAAGACTGGTCGATTGAGAAATGTGACATCTCAACTCTTTGTTGTGCTATAAATTGCGGATTATTATTGGATGATGAAGTATTCTTCTTGGTTGCACACACTGTACTAAAAGAGATATTTGCAATTAAGAATAGCTGCAGAAGAAGAGCCTATTCAGATTTTTTGAACCACTTTTCCGTATTACGTGTTGAAGAATACTTCAAAAAAGTGATTTCAGCTGAGAAACAGGTCGACAAAGTCCTGGAGATCTTTTTTTCGGAGGATTGTTTGTCATTTCACTGTGATGAAGTTTTCCAAATCTATGACGGATTAACATCATACTTGCAGACCATGTATTTTGATGCATTTGAAGATAAAGAAAAGCGAAGATCAATAGAGAGAATATTTGGAAAGATTGAAGAGAGATTAGACAATATTCACAATGTCAAAATCAGAATCAGACTCTCACGTATGATGTTTGTCTATACTGGAATGATGTTTCAGACGGATTTGAATGACTATAATACTTGTTATTCATATGCGGATAAACAGTTTCTCAATTGTTTATGGGGAAAGTATGGGAAATATCATTTTCAGGATTTGATGAATCTGATCTATCACTACCATATTGCTGATTTGCTTCCTGATGTTCTGATCCCTATCCATAAAAGTTTATTAGCCTTAATTTCGGGAAAGAATCCTTCAGTAGTATTAAGTGTTGATTCATTGTTGAATTTGGTTTTTACGAAAGCGGTGGTTGATTTTAATAACCATATTAAGCAGGATGATCAATTATCACAGGCATTGGAGGGATCGTTGGAATTGCTTGATTCTGTAGGAATTAAGTTTGCCTCCGTATTGCTTGATGAATTCCGAGTACATTGATGGGAGAACTCTATAGAGAGATGAGGATTCTAACGTCACCAGCCTTTGCCATATTGAATCGGTTTCCTAAAGGAGCCGGATCAGCCATGAGGTTTTCTGATCGGATTTCTACTATAAGAGTGTTTTTGGTTTCATGGTAAGGTATTTGAGATAATTACTTTGTGGATTGGCTTTGCTCACCGGCATCGTTCTTGTTTGGCGTGGTCAAGGGCATCGGTTTTCAATGATGCGTTGTGTCTGTCGGATTATTGTCTGGTGCCGGTTGTTGGCGATGTGATGGGTTTCTGTTCCTGTTTGTTCGTAGAGGGAGTTGAGGAGAAGAGGGGTGTGGGGAGGAGAGATTAGGTTGATTTGTGGAAAACAAGTCCAAGAAAACGTCCTCATGTCTGTGGTAATTATATTTCTGAACCTAACATCAATGTTGTTTGTTGTTTTTATTTGTGTTTAGTTTCTTTTATTATGATTGAGTTGATTGATATGAGGCTATTTCTGTTTAGTATTGAAGATGTAAATTAAAAGAGTGAAGAGAGGAATCTTATTAGAAAGCATGTATTACTGAACGGGTTTTGGAGAAGAAGCAATGGACTTTATTACATATTCTGAAAAGTTGGGTTTAGGTTTTGACGATACTTATAAGCAGCAATTTTTCTTGAATGTCATTTATAATGACATCAATAGTTCCTCCGTTGAGTTTCCTTGGAATTATGAACAAGCATATGCTAGCTTAATTGGACTAGTCTATAGACCGACACGAACAAATGATATTAGGCATCTGTTAATTGAATCTCTTGGAAACGCTTGGAACTATATTAGTCGGTACAATGATTTTAAGTATAAACTGTCAGCAATTGTTATCTTGGTGAACTTCTTTAAGAGAATAGGTAAAGATAGAGATTTCGAAGAATTGTTCGAGTACTTAACGACAGCTCTTGATTTGGCGCATATTACATATCAAACGGAAACAGATGATGAAGGAGTATTTGTATTTCCTAAAGGGGATTCATTTCTTGATGACGGGGAGGTATTGAAACCTTTAATGCTCCTGGATGGTTTTCCAAAAACTAGAGAATGCTTTATCGTTGCCTTAAAGATGTATAATGATTTGGATGATTCAAATGCCAGTAGAATAGCTGATCAATTCAGAAAGACATTGGAAAGATTCTTTCAAGAGTTTTTTCAAACAGATAAAGCATTGGAGAGCCTAAAGTCTGAGTATGGAGGTTTACTGAAGGATTATGGTTTATCCAAAGAACTGGCGGGGAATTTCGAGAGCATTCTGAAAGCATACACTAACTTCAATAATAATCATGCAAAGCATAAAGAGACGACTTCGAAACTAATATTGGAATATTTATTATATGAAACTGGTAATATAATTCGGTTATTGATTACCTTAAAAAGATAAAAATCGAAGTGTTTTTTTCGCTAAAGAATAGAGAAAAGTGAATCGATATTGATGGAATAATAACAGTATAATAATATACGTAATTTATTAGTCCAAAAGAGAATAAATATATGCACTTAGCCAATTGTTCGATCGATAGTACCATAAATAAAGAAAAATGCCAAAAGTTTACTAGTTCTGATATCGCTGAAAAGATGTTGGATTCTGTTGGTTATACAGGCAAACTTTTTGGGAAAAAAGTGCTTGAGAATTCTTTCGGTTCAGGTGTCTTTCTAGAGAAAATTGTATCTCGTTATATTGAATCTGCTTTAGGAGATGGGTTTTCTGTGTTTGAAATCTGTAAAGGCTTATCTGACGATATTTACGGATTTGAAATAGATCCAGACTTGATTTCACAAGTATTAACTAAACTCAATGGTATCACCGATTCTTTTGACATTCCTAGAGTTTCATGGTCATTTTTCTGTCATGATGCACTTTCGTTTTGTTTTTATATAAAATTCGATTTTATTATTGGAAATCCTCCATATTTAAACTATAAGAGTATTGATGAGAAGACGCGTAAAATCTTGAGAAATAGTTTTGTATCTTGTAAAACCGGCAAATTTGATTATTGCTATGCTTTTATTGAGAAATCCTATAATTGTTTATCTAATAATGGGCGTCTAATTCTTTTAATACCAGCAAATATATATAAAAATGTATTTGGAGAAAAACTAAGAAAACTGATTATTAATGATGTATGTGAAATTTGGGAATATCCTCAGCAGAAAATCTTCGGGGATACTTTGACTACTAGTAGCATTCTTTATATAAAAAACAAATCAAATTTAAAAACTTTTAAATATCATAATGAGACGGAAAAAACGGATAATATAATTATAAAGAAAGACTTAGGTGAAAAATGGTTTTTTGATGAAATGAAGTATAATAGTCTATCAAAAAAGGTTGGTGATTATTTTAATGTCTCTATTTCAGTTGCCACATTGTTGAATAAGGCTTATTTGGTTAATCCTTCCATTATCATTAAAAATTCATTAGAAACCGATCTATTGCGTAAAGCTGCTTCGCCAAGATCTTTGTTGTTGAATAAGGAAGAAAGCATTATTTTCCCATATTTTTATAAGAATAAAAAAGTTGAAAGATTAGACGAAAAGGTGTTTTTGAATACTTATCCTGCAATATATTGTTACCTAAAAAAGTTTTATGCGGAACTAATTAATAGAGATAAAGATAAAAATGCTAATTGGTTCGAATATGGAAGATCTCAGGCTATTGCTCACCTTAATTGTAGAAAACTTCTTTTATCTACCGTAATAACTGAGAAACCTGCGATTTACCTGCTTGATGAAGAAACGATACCGTATTCTGGGATTTATATTACAGAAAAAGGTTCTGAGTATTCATTGGAAGATGTTAGGGTATGGTTGCAATCGGATTCATTCTGTGAGTATGTAAAAAAAGTTGGGACCAGTATTAATGGGAGATCAAGGCGGATAACTTGTAATGATATAAAGAATTTCGAGATAGGGGTTGAAAAGAATGGAAAAGCTTAAATACACAGTAGCTGATAGTACAATTGCTTACCTCTTGGGTGTGAATAACTTTATCAATGACGAATCAGCTATTCTTGAGTTGGTTAAGAATGCATATGATGCAAATTCAAGTTCTCTCACAATTGAGATTGAAGATGATTCGATTTCGCTAATTGATGATGGTATAGGAATGAATTATACCGATATTGTTAAAAATTGGATGAATGTTGGTTCCAGCGATAAAGGATATGACATTGAAGATAAAAATGGGGGACGACGAGTTCTTGCTGGAGCAAAAGGAGTTGGGCGTTTTGCTTTGGCCCGATTAGGAAAGGAGATAGTTTTAGATTCTAGAAAAGAAGGGGAAAAGGGGATTCGATGGACAACGGATTGGAATAATTCTTACGTTGACATACGGGATTGTGATTTTTATGGGACACATATTGAAGTAAAAAAGCTTAACAAGAATTGGGATAGAAAAGCAATTGATTCATTAATAAGCTTTCTAAACTTAGCTTTTATTGATGAGAGGATGCAGTTACGTGTCAAGTATCATGCTGAAGAAATTGAGCTCCATAATACTTTTTCTAGTTCGGGTGTTGGAATTGATTGCTTGTCAGAAATAGAACTAAACTATGATTGTTCTGCAAGACTAATACGAGTTTCTATTTTTTCCGATGAATTTCTCGAAGAAGCTTCTGAGTATACAGGAGAGAATATCAGGGAAAAAGAAAGCCTTTTGAAAGCTAAAGATGAATGTGCAAGAGAATTGAAAAACAGTATTCCTGACGATGTACTTGATAAACTCTTACAGGAACTTGGCGATTTCTCGGCTAAGTTTCTGTTCCGATTTAAACCAAATACGGTTGATAAAGAAAGATTTTTATATAAACACCTTAATCTACCCGAAGTACTGTCTATGAACGGTATATTCTTATACAGAAATGCTTTCAGTATTGCTACGTATGATGGCAAAAGAGATTGGCTTGGGTTGGGAAAAAGAAGTAGGGAATCTCCTGCTGCTGCAACTCACCCAACTGGATCTTGGCGAGTAAGAGAGAACCAAATCACTGGTTTTGTCTTGATTGACAAAGAAAAAAACAAAGTCCTTAAAGAGTTATCAAATAGACAAGGTATTGAAGAAAACAGTTATTATCATGTTTTTTTATCTATTATTCGAGCATGTTTTGGTGAATTTGAAAGATATCGACAGGGGATTATTCGGGATATAAATAAGAAAAATGATGAGCCTATTGCTGAACAAGGGATTCAGTTGGCTAAAATGGTTATTGCGAATCCTGAAATGGTACTCAAGTTTAATAAGATCGATGCTGAGCAGTTGGCAGATGAATTAACAGAGATAATTGATGATGGAAATCGTTTTAGGGCAGAGAAGGAAGAATCAGAACAGAAACTGCAGTATGATGTCAGAATACTGAATGTACTTGCTACAATTGGATTAAAAGCTTCGTCTGTAGCTCATCAGTTTAAGAATGATCGTAGCAAATTATCTGCAAATATATCATTTGCTATTGATGCATTGAAAGAGTATGGATTTTGGGAGCAACTACTATCACCGCAATGTACTGAGCATGAGTATAAAAATGTCCCATACTTGTTAAACTCAATTAACGATAGCAGTAGGAAAATAATGACATTTGTTGACATCATGCTATCGGATATTGAGAAAAAACGTTTTCAGTCTTCTGTTATTTGCATTGCTGAGGAAATAAAGAGAATTGCTCACGATTGGGAATCCGATTATAAGTGGATTACAATCAGCTGTTCAGTTCCTGATGATTATTCTGTTAAAATGCCAGAAGATATTCTTCAGGTGATTCTTGACAACTTAATACTGAATAGTATTCAGCAAAATGATTTGAAAGAAAAGCTTTTAATCTCAATTAATGTAGAAAAACACAATGAATCATGTTTCTTGTTGTCTTATTCTGACAATGGAGTCGGATTGGCGGAAAAATATAAGGATAACCCAAGACGCATTCTTGAAGTTCATGAAACAACAAGAAAAAATGGTCATGGTCTTGGCATGTGGATTGTAAACAATACTGTAGTGATGTCAGGTGGACAGATACTGAATATTGGAACTTCTTCTGGCTTTTCAATTCAAATGACCATAAACGGATGATAATAGTGTGAGGTGTTTAAATGATCAATCTTGTATATATTGACGATAGTGTTGATCCAATGCTTGATGCATATTTAGCGAATAATGGATTAGTAATACTTGAACCGGGTTCTACATATAAGACTATTCTTTTTGATCCAACTTGTTCATATACTGATTTGCTAAATAACCCAGTAATAAAGGAAGCAAATATAGTAATTATTGATTCCCGTTTATTTGAAAATGATACTGCGATTGTAAAGTTTACTGGCGAAGAAGTTTCTTTGTTATTCAGAAAATACTATCCTTTTATTGAAACGATTCTTATTTCACAAAATGAATTAGATGAAGATTCAATATATGTGAAGAAGTTTTATGATAAGCATAGTTCTGATTATGTGACATATTATGATACTCACTTGGCCCCTGTACTAACTCAGGCACTTAAAAGAATAAAGCAAACAAAAGTATTTGCAAAGAAACTTGAAAACAATAATGGTTTAGATCAGTGCATTAAGGATAGGCTAATTAACACTGTAAAGGGAATATTGGAATATGATTCTCTTTCAAAAGCAGATATTGATAGTATCATAGCTGCTTTCAAGGAATTAGAGGGAAAAGTATATGTCTGATTATCGATGTACAAAATACGAACCAGATTTAATGATTGATAAAGTGAAAAAAGAGGAGTTAAGGCAGGTCATTTCTTCTGAGCATCCAAGAGCGAGTAATCACTACATACTAATTCGAAAAAATGAAGACAAATACAAATCAAAGTTTGCGCAAATATACAATTATAAATGTGCTTATTGTGGCGTTTCAACTGATCTTATTCCTCTGCAATTCTTTGATATTGATCATTTTATTCCTTCGGCAAACAGCGAAGATGAAGAAATAAATGATATATCAAATCTTATTCTCTCATGTAAAAGTTGTAATATCGGAAAATCTAATTTTGCCTTTTTGGACAACCATACTAAAAATACATGCTTTCCGGATAACAATTCTATTTCTGAAGTCTATTATCGAGCAGATGACTATACAATTCAAATAAAGAAAGAATATAGTCAGAATCAAGATATAGTTCTTTTTTATAATGCGATAAAACTGGGTTCACAGTTAAGAAGATTGGATTATTTGATAGTATCTATGATAGGATTAAAACGTTATGCTTTAGAAAATGAAAAGAGTTTTTTTGCAGCGGATTTAAGTAAAGTAATAGATGCAATGATTCGTAAGAAGAACACAATTACTGGGGATGAATTAATAACTAGTTAGTTTTTTTTGAGAGGGGGATATGGGGCTTTTCACTAAAAAGACATTAATGATAACAGGTGGTACAGGTTCTTTCGGGAATGCTGTGCTCAATCGTTTCTTGGCTACTGATATCGGAGAAATCCGCATCTTCTCACGTGATGAGAAGAAGCAGGATGATATGCGCCATGAGTATCAAGCTAAGTATCCGAAGTATGCGGATAAGATAAAGTTCTACATTGGAGATGTCAGATCCCTTGAGTCTGTGCGTGGAGCAATGCACGGAGTAGACTATATCTTCCATGCTGCAGCCCTGAAGCAGGTTCCTTCCTGTGAGTTCTTCCCCATGGAAGCTGTAAGGACCAATGTAATCGGAACAGACAATGTTCTTACTGCAGCTATTGATGAAGGTGTTTCGTCGGTAATCTGTCTCTCTACAGACAAGGCTGCTTACCCAATCAACGCCATGGGAATCACCAAGGCTATTGAAGAGAAGGTAGCTGTTGCCAAGTCTCGCTATTCCGGAAAGACAAAGATCTGTTGTACCAGGTATGGTAATGTCATGTGTTCTCGTGGATCGGTCATTCCTCTTTGGATTGATCAGATCAGAGCAGGGAACCCGATTACTATTACTGAGCCTACAATGACTCGTTTTATAATGAGTTTGGAAGAAGCTGTTGATCTTGTTCTCTTTGCCTTCGAGCATGGTGAGAACGGAGACCTGCTTATTCAGAAGGCTCCGGCATGTACTATCCAGACTCAGGCTGAGGCAGTATGTGAACTGTTCGGTGGAAAGAAGTCTGATATCAAGGTCATCGGTATCCGCCATGGTGAAAAGATGTATGAGACTCTTCTTACTAATGAAGAATGTGCCAAAGCCGTTGATATGGGTAACTTCTACAGAGTTCCTGCCGACAACCGTGGCCTGAACTATGACAAGTATTTCAAGGAAGGGGAGACCCAGAGAAACACTCTGACGGAGTTCAATTCGAATAATACCAAGCGACTGAATCTGGAAGAGACGAAGGTGAAGATTGCCTCGTTGAGCTATATTCAGGAGAGATTAAAGGAGAAATAGTCCGTTATCATCGTAATCATCAACTGGCTAAGTATGATTGATTTTGAATATGGCTTAAAAACTAAAAACAAGAATACAATAAATTTCAAGGTTGAAGGAGAAAAGCTGATGAAGAATATAATCATTACATGTTTGCTGGTCTGGGGAGTTTTTCCTGTGAGTGTCTGTGCGGTCTGCAGTCTTTTCGGTTAAGGCTACATGAGCTCGTTTGATGCATTATGAGAATATGATATTGGGAACAACACTCGGAGGGGAAACCCTCCAGGCCGCACCATTTTTGTATAATAGGATGGTTATATATAGATGGCTGGATTCAAGAATGACGGAAGAATGAAGTTGCTCATCATCGTCGGTACCAGACCTGAAATCATCAGGCTGGCGGCGGTGATAAACAAGTGCAGGCAGTACTTTGATGTTATCCTGGCTCATACGGGACAGAATTATGACTATAACCTCAACGGGGTGTTCTTTAAGGACCTGAAGCTTGCTGATCCTGAGGTTTACATGGATGCTGTGGGTAAGGATTTGGGCGAGACAATGGGCAACATCATTGCCAAGTCCTACCAGCTCATGGTTGAACTCAAACCGGATGCAGTGCTGGTTCTTGGTGATACTAATAGTTGCTTGTCTGTTATCGGAGCTAAGCGTCTTCATATTCCCATCTTCCACATGGAAGCCGGAAACCGCTGCAAGGATGAGTGTCTTCCGGAAGAGACAAACCGCAGGATTGTAGACATCATCTCTGATGTGAACCTTCCTTATTCTGAGGCCGCACGCCGTTATCTGATTGAGATGGGTTTCCCGAAGGAGAGAATCTATGGGACTGGTTCTCCAATGGCTGAGGTCCTTCACAATAATCTTGCTTCGATTGAGGCTTCTGATATCCATAAACGGTTGGGGCTGGGGAAGGGCATGTACATTCTTCTTTCCGCACACAGGGAAGAGAACATTGATACTGAAAAGAATTTTCTGTCATTGTTTACTGCAATCAACAAGATGGCTGAGAAGTATGATATGCCGATTTTGTATTCCTGCCATCCAAGGTCAAGAAAGAGACTTGAGTCATCTGGGTTTAAGCTGGACAAGCGTGTGATCCAGCATGAGCCGCTTGGGTTCCATGATTACAACTGCCTTCAGATGAATGCATTCTGCGTTGTGTCTGATTCTGGTACTCTGCCTGAGGAGTCTTCTTTTTTTACCTCAATAGGTAAGCCGTTCCCTGCGGTTTGCATCAGAACATCCACAGAGAGGCCTGAGGCGTTGGACAAGGGATGTTTCATTCTTTCGGGCATAGATGAGACTGGACTTCTGCAGGCTGTTGATCTGGCTGTCTCCCTGAATGCTGATGGGCAGTATGGTCTCCCTGTTCCTGATTATGTAGAGGAGAATGTATCAACAAAGGTCGTTAAGATCATCCAGAGCTATGTCGGCGTGGTGAACAAGATGGTCTGGAGGAAGTTCTGATGAGGATTCTTGTCACTGGCGCCAAAGGCATGGTAGGGACAGCATTGGTCAACAATCTCAAAAACATCAGGGACGGGAAGAACAGGACCCGTTCTGCTTTGTCTGTCTCTGAGATTTATGAATATGATATTGATTCTTCTTTGGAGGATCTGGACCGTTACTGTGCTTCCTGTGATTTCGTGTTCAACCTTGCCGGAGTGAACAGACCTGAGAATCCAGAGGACTTCATGAAGGGTAATTTCGGATTTGCGTCTGTTCTGCTTGATACTCTTAAGAAACAAGGTAACAAGTGTCCGATAATGCTTTCATCCTCAATCCAGGCCACTCTTGCTGGACGATTTGGAAACTCCGAGTATGGAAGATCCAAGAAAGCAGGGGAGGAATTGTTCTTCAATTATGGTTCTGAGACAGGGGCAAAGGTTGCGGTGTACAGGTTCCCGAACCTGATGGGGCATTCCAGGCCAAAATACAATTCTGCTGTCTCTACATTCTGCTGGGCAGTGGCAAACGATGAGCCTTTCACTGTGAATGACAGGTCAACTGAACTTGAGCTCTTGTACATTGATGATCTTGTAGAAGGTATGTTTGATCTTCTGGAAGGCAGGGAGCAGCATTGTGAGTTCTCGGGTGTTGATACTGTCGTGG
>JAEEGL013297495.1_pt1 | contig 15073 bp, 6 predicted proteins | sample 9134231 | NCBI WGS metagenome assembly JAEEGL01 (sample SAMN16246548, study PRJNA631951) | gut metagenome | biome: gut microbiome; feature: rumen; material: fiber-attached | host: Bos | place: Iran: Karaj | collected 2018-10 | reverse complement strand
GGGCTGTGGGCGATGATATACACGGGATCAAAGCCGGAATAGTTCTCCATATAGCCGGGAACGCCCAGATACGGCCAGACGAGATAGGCGTAACCGTCTATAATCAACTCAGTGAACAGGTCGCTCTCGACCGTGGAGATCACGGTTCGGTCATGAAAATAGGAGCGCACGGTTCGCGGAAGCTGAAGCTCCTGCGGGCAGCGGTCCAGAATCGCAGCGGGAAGGAACAGGTACGCGGGGATATATTCAGAGTTTTTGTACGGCGTCTGTGTTCCGTCCAGGCGCTTCATTAAGATTGGCATTTTGCCACCTCCTTTCTGAGAGAAGCGGCTCTCTACATAGTTACGACAATGACGAGGCAAAATTGTTCCCGATATTATGAATTTCGGCAGAGGAATTATACGTCGTTTTGATGTCCAATTAAACGGACAAAAAGCGCGGCCCTTGTCATCTGACAAAAAAGCCGCGCCATACTATTTCTGACAAGATCACGGTACAGGATACAAAGTTCAGACCAACAATGTAAGCTGCAAATTCTTGAAAAACTATTAAATCTGATATACAATATCAGCACAGCAAAAAATGTCTTTATCCACTACCAGTTCCAACTCTCCGCAACCACAAATTGGGGGTGTGATTTGTGCTTCAGCTAATTAACCAACCGATTAACGGTCAAATGGGGACCATCCTAATCAAAAAGCTCTCAGAGCAGCAATACAAAAGATTTATCATTGTCTCGGCTTTTGCAAAGAATAGCGGCGTTCTTCGTTTGAAACAGGCCATTCTCGACTTTCGCAATCGTGGTGGAACGGTCGATGCTTTCATTGGCGTGGACGCAAATGGCACTTCCTACGAAGCTTTACGTAACCTTCTTTCGCTTGTTGATAATCTCTATGTTGTTCATGACAATAACCCGGCGGTTACTTTTCATCCGAAAGTATATTGCTTATCTGATTTTCAGAACTCTGTATGGATGGCTGTCGGCTCCAACAATTTGACAGGTGGAGGGCTGTGGACAAACATAGAATCCACATCGGTCATGGATTCAGCACAAGACTCGGATGCTGATATTTTGAATGCCGAACAGGAGCTTCTGAAGCTCCTGGACTTTTACAAATCAAATGCCGCACAAATCTCCATGAGAATAACAGGGGTCAGTGATCTGGATCAGCTTTTGAGTGCCAATCTGCTGCGACACGAAATCCAGCTCCAGATTGATGCCGCCAAAGCCAGACGGGAAAACAACGGGAAAAAGGCTGTTGCCGTCAGTCCGTTTGGCACTCGTGGCCTGGCCCATTTGCCAAAGGTCAAAACCCATCGCCAAGGCCAAAAGGTAACGGTCAATACGCGAACGGAACAGGTGACCTCTATTGAAGCGATTGTTCCTACGGATGCATCCGAAAAAATGTGGTTTGAAACAAGAGAAATGACCGGCGGCTCGCGTAATATCCTTGACCTTTCGATGCTTGGCAGCCTTTTACTTGGATCCGGAAAAGGAACCCGCTATGAGACCAATAAATCGACCGTGGTCCTTGGCTCGGTCGCGTTTTTTGACGTTGATCCGACCAACACCACGGTCGAAAAAGATGTGACCATTAACTACAAGGCTATTGATTACCAAGGATGTACAATCAAATTACATCAGACAGGAAAACGGCCAAATGGTTCCTGGCGGATCCAATTGAAGGGCGAATCTGCTTCCGGTGAAAAACTCACGACAGCTGAGAGCGGAGACTGGCTCGTACACAAGGTTATCGTACTGGAGAAAATCCGTACTGATTATTACGTCATGTCGGTACTTCCAGAAACCGAACTGAATGATCTGAAGGCAGAGAGCGTTTTCGTTGCCAGAAACGGGACTGCTCCGGCGTCTAAACAGTTTGGTCTGCTAGATATTTAGGGAATGTACGCAGAATTCGCGAATAGGAAACATCATCAAGATGATAGGCGATCTGAAAGAGATGGTCTATCATCTTTTTCTTTTCCGAAATCGTGGAAGCATCGACTTCATAGGTTCGCGTTTTCAGCCTATCAACCAAATCAGCTAATAGGTCTTCCTCTTTTATAATGCTGATAGCATAGGACAATATGTGCTTTTTTAGAGATTCTTTTTTCCCGGAAATCTCAATGACCTCACAATAGTTTTCATTGGAAGGAACGGGTATTTGTCTGATGACGCTTTGTGTCAGGTCAAGCCCTGGCATCTTGATTCTCACGAAATAGTCAAAGGGAATAGAATTGAACAGTGCAAGCATCAGAACAAGTTCTTCTTCGCTTTCAGTCTGAAGCATTTGAATTGATTGACAGGTGGGACAGGTCGGAAGGATCATCGCCAGCATGGTTCTCCTGTTAGTTGGAGAAGTAAGGCTTCTCCAGCAAAGAGAATAGTCTTTGTCATACTGACGTAAATATGACTCCCATAAGTCCTTATGAACAAAGAATCTGCTTTCCGGTAGTTCCTTCTTCCCGTTTGCAAGCACTGTCGTTTTTATGGATGCTGCTTTGTTTGCGTATTTCTTTGCGTCCGGTAAACCTCGAAAAGTCGTATACCTGGCATCATATTGCTCTAGGAATTTTCCTTCATATATTGGAAGGTTTTCTTCGGACGGTTCTTTGTCAATGAACGCTGCGTGCGCAGTCAGATGAACAAGCCGTCCAAAATGGCATTTCGGATAAACCGCTGAGAAGAGTCTATACTGTCTGTGTGCTTTTTTGAGGAAAGCGATTTCATCATTGTTGCTAACATTAGGTATCGTATTCGTAAACGGATTGATGATAGCAATATCCTCTGCTGTCATCGATATGGACTCAGCGGTGTGAAGCTGTGAGATCTCAGTCAATCCGGCAGAGAATGCAAAAGACATACAAGGGTCTTTAGCTGCAACAAAAACAGCGAAGCGTTCACGGGAATCAATATTGAATATCATGTTTTTATTCTCGTACAGATAGATGCTTTTAACATACTGTTTCATCAGAAAGCTGCTCCATAGCTTCTGATGAACAGGTGCCGTTACAAGAGTACTCTTTACAATCAAAGCAAGGAGTCCGTGTTTGGACAGCATATTAAATGCCAATTCGGTAAAAAGAGCATATGTATTCAATTCTCCCGAAACAGCCAGTTTGATTTTGCAATGCTTATAAGAAGCCGCCGTCAACCGAGCATAATCATCATAAATTGCGTTGCGCAAATCATATACCGGCAGCCAGGTAGCTTTCAGCTTCTTTACTTGTTGATCCCGTTCGTGCTTTTGAGAGAGGGAGGCAATTTCGTTGTCAATACCTCTGAAGAATTTTCTTTCTTCAAACCGGAGTTTTTCCCAAGGTGGGTTACCTACTATAACATCGTATGTTGCATCGAAAAACGTCTCCGGCAATCCTAACGCAAACGAGTATAACCGGCCTATTGCAAATTGCCGGTTCTTCTCTGCAAGACTATAGTCCTTACTGCATATTACTAATGGGTTTCCAAAGGTAAAATGAGAAATAACCGTTTTCCAATCGCAGGGCTCCGCTGATTGCAATAGATTGACAATGCAGATCTGCAACGCAATTGGATCAATGTCAACGCCGTAGAACCATTTGACGGAGGTCCGTGTGTCAATATCAAACCGTTCTTTCAGATAACCCATGATTGCGAGAAAAAAGTCCCCACCCCCACAGGAAAAGTCTGCGATTCGATAGTCTTTTCCATTCTCAAATAGCTTATCGGCTAAAGCGATCTTTACAGTCTCTTCTGCCAACTCACAAGGAGTGTAATACGATCCGGTATTATCCCGGCTCACTTTGTCCGTGAAAAAAGCCAAGTTCTCCTTTGTAAAATCAAGTTCGTAGTTCAACAACTCTTGACGGCAATCATTGGCTGTACCCTTGTCAGCGAAAAAAGTGGCTACCGCATTATGAATATGATCTTTAACACCACTTCCGGCATCATTGATAAACTCATATAGATAATCCGGCACAAGACCCAGGGAAACCATCTCTCCAAGGTTTGCCGAGTCACCTAAGAGTTTTTGCATATTGACAAAAGAAAAGAATGCAAACTGGATGTTGTGCCAGACTTCTTTGATGTCCGGCACATTACGGAAGTCCCCCGAGAACCGTTCTTTTACTGCCGATAGCAATAGCTCTGCTATTTTATGCACCTTGTTTTCCATGTGTTCACGCCTCTGCTCTTACTATTGAGTGGCTGGATGGAATGTACTCAAACAGGGGATATGTTTCAAATATGCTTCTATGTATATCATTGAATCTTGTTTCAATCCACTGTACCGCGAAATCAACATCTAGTTTTTCCTTGATCCCCATATCCGATAACATACTGTCCATAGATGCACATCGTTCGCCTGATTCTCGATAATCTAACGCTGACATAGCTAAAGCATGGGTATAAAGATCAATATACTTCTCGGAAAAGCTAAGGTAGCTTTCCAAGAGAACTGCTCTTGCTTTTTCGCAGGATATCTCCTTGGTTTGAGAGACGAATTCGATTAAACCGTCTACACCCAAAGATTTTTTGCTTGTTTTTGTTCGCTTAGGAAAACAATCAGCGCCGAGAACACCGGCTAAATCATTATGGTCTATTGATACTATATCCTGCTCACGATCCGAAGAGAGGATCTTCCGTTCACCAATATAATCGTTAATTGCTTTTTGATCTTCGTCAGTAATCCTCAGTTCTCTGTTTATTTCATCCTCGATTCTTTGCTCGCTTAGCAACTGCGTCCATTCATCATCGATATCCTCCAAAAACCATATCCTCGCCATCTCGCTAATACTCTTGTCTACTTGGTGTTTGACATAGGAAAACTCGATGTTGTTCGGGCGCTTTGACAGCCTTCGAGTCTTTGCATGAAGACACTGTTCCGCACATCGTTCAAGGATTTTGGAGTCAAGGATGCTCTCGGTAACAGGAATCTGACCGATATAACCCGCAGCAATTGTAAGCTTTGGGGACAAAAGCCGCACATAGAATGCAGCAAAACGGGAATTCAAAAATGCGAGATGGGATAAAGGATTGCCTTTGGTAATTCTGATCCCCGGTCCGGACGCAACGAATATCTGTCCCGGCATTAGTCTTCTGACATTTAGCCCGGCTGTTCCAGTATCGCTAAACACCAACTGTGTCTGATTGAAATAACCGGCATTACGGATAGCAGATCCTTTTGTCTTTTTAATATACTCTCCGTCTTTGCCCCATTTGACACAATAAGAATTAAGGCCCTCAAATCGAGAGTATCCACCACCTTTGCTCACAAGTACCCAGTCTTTATCGTCGATATGCCGCCAATAATAATCGATAAGTGATTTGGCGTCTCCTGTAGAAGTCCCCTGCATCGGTACTGCGTAATCCTTATACTGATCGCAGCTCATACGAAGGCTCTTTAGGTGTTCTGTACTCACCATATCAAATCTTGAAGCCGGATTATTCAGCACATCACTCTGCTTGAGAGCTATAAGCGGCACTTGCTTTTTCTCCAAGTCGTGTTCTATCTGTTCGATGCTTAGGTTTCTTAAAAGGCTTAGACTGATTTCATGCCCTTTATTCGGCTGATTCTTTGTGAATGTCACAAGCGCAATATTGGCTTTTTCTCCGGATAGATCATAAAAAGCATTGGAGCCTAGCTCCCAGATGTTGTTGAATTCGCACTCATTCAACAGTGTCTTTCTCAATTGGGTAAAGCTGTCGAGATACATCCAGCTGTTTTGTGTCACCATTGCTGCCGACCCATTGGGTGGAAGGACCTTCATAACTCTTTCAATGAATGCATTGCACAAATCACATTTCGCCAGTGGATAATGCTCTTGCAAGTATCTTTTCTGTTCAGCAGGCATCCCTTTGATCGTTCGGAAAGGCGGATTTGTAATCACCGTGTTTGCACCATCAAAAGCCTCAACGAGCTGCAAGTGCTTGCCATTATCACAATCAACAACGATCTGATCTTTCCATTCAAGATCCAAGAAGCCAGGGATCGATTCCTGCGACGGATAGAATACCCTTGGATGACACGCGCGGAAGGTTTCAAAGGAAACTATCTCATGCTCGCTGATGTATGCAAGGGCTTTCAGTTTTAGATTGAATGAAGCAACATACGCAAGAATCTGATCGATCTCATATCCATATAGCTTATCAAGGACCGCATTTACCTTGCGAATTTGATTGCTATCATTGACTTGAGAAACCAGAGTCTCAAATGCATAAAGCAAGAAGTTTCCTCCTCCGCAAGCAGGATCAATGACGACAGCGTTCAAATCAAGCTGAAGGGCATCAACAAGCGTATTGATCATATACTTCTCAGTGAAAAATTGCGTGTCCTTGTATTTGAACACCTCAGATTCTTTCGTGGAAAACTGATAGACCCAAGACAGGGAATCATCGAGACACGTTTTGTTCCCACGGATATAATCTTCGATCCTCCGATTCATACTATCAGAAAGAGGCCATAGAGTTTTATATCCAAAGAAATCTTCACATACAGCCAAGCATTCGGCTGAGTTTCCTAGAAAGGTTGCCAATAGCTTTGCGGAAAAGGAAACAACTAGCGTCTGCAATGCGTTTACTGGCGACTGACCCTTTGCATGAAGTTCCTCCATCGCTGCATTGACAATGGCTCTAAGACTCTTCCGTGCTTTGCGAATCATGCTTCCCGCAGGAACAACTATTTCAGCACGTTTATGTACCCGAGCATCCTCAGGCTTCGAAGCGTTTGCAGGAATCGCCCACATGTTGCCGATCCGAACCGCACCGTCGATCCTGTTGCTGACACAGAGATCTTGGACCCTTCGCTTCGTAATCCCCCAAAGGGTAGATACTTCTTGAGCAGATAAGTACCTCATAGCCTCCACAAGCCTGCACTTCCTTCTTCATCGCGAATGATATATACGGTTTTTCACTCATCGTACTATATATTATAGCTCTTTTTTCTCTGTTTTCAAGTTTTTAATTGTTGTGGCAAGCTATTCGGCTCGCCTCATTTTCAAAAAAGAGATGCGGACAAAATCTTGTCTTTCTTCTTTGCTCAAGATTTTGTCCGCATCCAGTCTCCTGGTATTATCAGCTGCTGATACGAAAACACGTTATTTCACTGCCACAAGAACGGGTATTCATCAACAAACTGTGAAACTTGTTTTATGGAGCAGCTTTTTCTATGAGCCAACGCATTACGAATATCATGCAACAACTCAATACGGGAACGTGATGCTTCATTTGGAATATAAAGTAGATACTGAGATAAATCGGAGTCTCGTTTTAGTCGCATCATACGAAATAGCGTTCCAAGTTCTGCATCTTCCGGACTATTAATCGGTTCACCAAATTGATAGACTATTCTAGGCCGCCCGGTCCGATTATCATAGTATTCTTCCTTTAGTGCTTCTTCAATCTGTAGATGATAGCTGTTAACAAAGGAAACTCTTTCAATTTCCAGCAAAGGGAATAGCACTTGCAATTGGGCCTGCCATATTATGGTTTCGATGCCACTGATTTTATCTTGTCGTACCATGCTGAGAACATGGGCGCCGTTTTTCTCGCCTCTTCTGTGATACCTATCATCTTCAGCGATAGTGCGCATTCCGCAAATTGGCTCTTCATGTAAAAAATCACAAGTAGTCATAAGGGCTTTGGATGTTTCTGCATCTGTGTTACACAACAACGCACAAAGCACGGCAATATATTGCTGCCAAATGGGTGAATATGAGTTTTTTTCTCTATTCAGAAAAATACTATTGAAAAGCGACAAATCGTGACTGTTAATCATTTCGCTGTACGTTATTATTGAAAGTGTTCTGGCGCTTGCATCTTTCCCTGACCAACGTACTTCAAGGACAAATCTACCGTCTGATTCTGTACCGGGGACATATTCACGGCAAAACTGCAACCATCTCTTTTCCTGCTCTACATTCATCCCTTTAATCCAAAGAACCCGGTTAGAAAGCACTTTATTATCGAGCATATACTTTTGCAGTCTTTCACGTCCGCGATATCCTGTGGCAACTGAAGGTAACGCATACCGCTCCAAAAGATACCTACCAACGTCATCCGATTCTGCACACTCATCTTCCACATCGATAAACTCAACGTAAAAGCCGTCCATATCAGCGAGTTGGTGCAATTCAGTTTCAATACAACCACGCATTTCATCTCGCCACGGAAGATCGTCAGGGACAATTAAGCAAACATTACTTTTGTCGTGTAGTGCACGAGCCACTGCAATTGTCAGATTACGTGGGCCAGTAATAGACTTCCACCAGAATTCAGACCACTCAGGCATTTGCCATAGCCTCCTCATTATGGAGTTCGATATCATGCTCCAGAACTTCCAAGGACGTACCAATCACATCGATAAAAGAACGGCGGCGAAGTAGGTAGCGATTTTCATCGACAGACGGTCTGCTCAAGATGCCCATTTCTTCCATCTCGTCAAGCAATGCAAGGGTTTCCCGCTCAGAGAGAGACGCAAGGCAATGAATATCAAACATATCTTTTGCCACTTCAAGAATTGAGCCAACATCAAAGCCGTTGCTGATCGCGGAATAGTCATTTGCTGACAGATGATAGAGGACCGCAATACAACGAGCAAGCATAAAATACCTCTCGTCCATTTCCAACGTCCACCGAATCCGGTCTTTAATGTTGCTGTTCAAATCTCTTGAATTCATGATTGAGGCAAGCTGCTCGTCATGAAGTATAAAAGGAGGATTCCCCCGAACGGCATCATAATACTGTGTATATTGTGAGGCAAGCGTTTGCACTAGTGTGTAGCCAAAGAACTGAATGATACCAGGATAGTAGTTTGTATTAATTAGTATCGTCCCGATATGAGATTCGTTAGATACACGGAATCCGAGATATCGTAGCGGTCTTACCAGAAGATTCTGTGCATCCGTTGCAGTTAACGGCTTTACACAAAGAGGCGCTCCGAGTTGTCCGAATAGGCCATTGTTTCGGGTTGCGTTTTTAGCGCGGCACACGTTGTGAAGGCCGGCCAAAACAAACTTAAAGCGCCGATTGCTTCCTCTCTGGAGTTCTATTAGTGGTAAGAGTTCATTGTAATTGGAACCGCTAATAGAGTCGAGAAAAGCATCCGTTTCATCAAGCAGCAAGCGCAGTGTGGCAATCCGATCATCATTAAGCAATTTGCGAATTTGTGAACAGAACTCACGTATTCCTGAGCAGGGAGACAGCGTAATCCCGCTCTTCCGGAATGTGTCATTGCACGCCTCAACGAGAATTTCAACAAATTCCCGCTCACCGCGATGATCCTTGAAATCCGCTTTAACGGCAAACTCTTTGCGGGACGGGATGTTATCGAGGTGCATCGCACGCTCGAGCAAAGCTGTCTTACCAAGCTGGCGACCTCCATATACAATGGACGTGCCTGTCATATCCCGAATTGAAGCAAGCTCACTTACACGTCCAAAGAACATCTCGTCATCAGTGGAACCGGATCCATTCGTAAAAGGCTGATAGATAGTATAGGGCAAGGTACACTGCAACATTGCGGGAAGTCGTTCGTTATTAGGTAAAAGTGCAAGATAAAGGGCAAGTACTCGATCAATAACCAAGAAAGACGATTGCCCTACATTCTTTTGCGTGAAGAAATATTGCGCCATCATCCGACGATCTGCGGCGGACAAATCTGCGTCCAGCAAAACAATGAAGGTACCTTTAATACCTAATTTGCAGGCATCATCCACAAGCTGTCTAGCCGTTCTTTTCCCAAACAAACAGACGACTTCAATTTGCCGGTTCATTCGCGTTCCGAAAATCGAAATAGGATGGCGATAGTCAGCTTGATTCTGCTCGCTTTTCTTAACTATAAGTGTACAACATACTTCGTTCCCGCGAGTTCCTTTTGAACTTCCATCCACTTCAAATCCAAGCAGTTTAAAGAATTCCTGGATGCTCTGAGAATTTACTGCCTGTTTTCCACCAGGCCATTTTTCGATAAAGCGATGTGCAGCCTCGATATGCCGAGTTGTCCATCCCTCAGGACGGTTTTTGTCAATATACTGCATTACCAACTTAAGCAGGCTGGATTCTTTGCGCCGTTCGCAAAAGCTATATAATCCCGAAAAGAAAGGATCGGATATAAAATCAAGGTAATAATTCGTAACACTATCGCTAGTTTCGAAGGGTAAGGTCTTTTCTCCGATGCGGAACCTATGAATATACTCTTCTGCTGCAGCATAGTTTTGATCTTGAGCAATCAGTCGCTCTGCCTCAAGCAAAAGAACACTCTCTTCTCCCGGAGGCAGCAAAGCCTTCGCTTGCTCAAGTTGAGACCGGACGTCTTTCATTCTGCGAATGGCTATTTCCCGTATTTGCGAACGCAGTGCATTCAGAAAAGCACGCCAGCAACCAAACGCATTATGATTGTAGAAGAATGATTGGAACTCAGATGTTTCAGGGTCTGCTAGCATTGCAAGGCGTTCACGATCATTTTCGCTTATGCGATTATAGGCATAAGAGATTTCCAACTTCTCGCGAAAATATTTCGCCTGCAAATCAGCACTAGTAATGGCATCTTGAAGCCCTTCTTTGGTCAGTTCATATTCGGACGGTTCTGCATGGAGTAAAGTACCAATCGCATTCAACTGACCATAATTATCGTACAACACCGAATCAGGAGTGGCAGATAGGATCTTCTGATACACAGCAAAGAGGTCGTACTCTGTACTGGATAGGTGGTACAACATCATACGCCAAGGCTCAGCAAATTCAATCTTGTTCAGAGTATCATCAACTACTAATTCGCCTTGGTCGATAACTAGCGCTCCGCTGCGCAACAGAGTTGCAAAGCTCAGGCTTCTACCGAGATTCTGTGACTTCGCCTTAAATACTTCAAGAGCACCCAATATAATAACAGAATCAGGGGTTCTTGGAACTGCGCTGACTTCATCTATGGCAGAGTCAATAATTGCAAGCACATCAGTGCGAATAGCCCGGAGTTTTTCAACGTCGGGTTCTGCGTCGCTACTTGTTTCATCAAGCCATGCTTGCAAAACGGTTAAGCGATCACGAAATGCATTAATTAGGATTTTCCGAGCATCATATTTTATCCCCATCCGACGGCTAGAGTACTTCTGTGCCGCAACTCCCCACTGGCTGTCTAAAAGCCATTCAAGCTCGTCAATGGCGATTTCATCATTTCTGCAGAACGAGGACCATGTTTTTTCTACGAATTCGCGCATATCCGTATCATTAGAGGAGACAATTTGAAGTGCGCAATACAGGTCCGTTTGGCTTCCAAAACAAATGTCAATAAGTTCGGGGACACCGTGAATCTTTTGCTTAACAGTAGGAGGTTTTAGCAGCTCCTTGGCTTGAGATTGAATTGCCTTCATATGTTCTAACCGCAACTTTGAGTCGCTCAAGGCGGCAAGGTTCGCTGCCGAAAATGCTGTCGGTACAATCCTAAGCCCTTCCATTGCCTTGTGGTATAGTGGTTTGAGAACCTCGAATCCGGAGAAATTCGTTTCATAATTCGCAAACGCACTATTATACATGGCAGTAAAAGTGTGGTCATGGGCATGTGCAGGGAAGAGCATTCCATAGATGAAAGCGCACAATTTTGTAACCGGTGTATACTCAGTTTCTTCAGCAAAGATGGTAATCAGTGATGTGCCTGTATGGATAATGCCGTCTCTAAACACCGGTACTGCGGCATTCAGTTGGTTATAGATAGTTCGACACAGTGGATATGCTTCATCTTGCGAAAGCAACTTAGCGAGTACAATTGCCTCCACTAATTGGTCATGCAAATTGTGAACATCATTTGAGCGTTCGCCTTCCGTCAACAGGCGACGAATCAGTGCAGCCATCCTCTCATCGCTTGGCTTGCTACCATTTGTAGTAGCAGCAATAAGACGTTCCGCCATTTCAACAGATGAAAGGTTGGAAAAACCATCTGTTGCGACTTCCGGCTCGATTTGGGTTGCCTCTGACAGATCATCCAGCCATAAGCCATCTTGCTGTTCTAGGAAAGGATGATTGTCTTCGCCTTGAGTAACTACTTTCTTTATAGTATTGGCGTCCGCTTCTCCGATTATTTCCTTGGGCTGGACTTCACCCTCATTTGAAGCTGAATCCTTGTCACTGCTAGAGGAAGGATTAGTGTAAGTCTCTTCGGCATTATGATCCTGCAGAGGAATATGCGTAATAGCATGCCAATTATTATCCTTCCATTGAAACAGAGCATGGGATGTCAAACAATAATGTCGAGAATCCTCAACACCAGATATAGGGGGCAAAATGTCAGATGAGCAGAATAGCCCTTCACCGTCGGCGGGAATTGCATCTGAAAATTCTTCAGTAGGAACTATTCGAAGCGGTAGCTTTTCATCTTCATCTATAGAAAGGTTCATTAAGAAGTAGTGTTTTTCTCGCTCCCAAGTTGCGGTTTCAAGTTTTGCTGCACTTTCTTCGTCTTCCGCAAGCATATCAATAGCTTGATGATACTGATCAACCATCGCAAGATGGTGCTTGAATTTAGTGAGCGGCATATCCTGCTCACCAGTAATGAATATTCTACCAATCTTTTTGATATTAAGTAGGCGTTTTAAGGTAGACGCCAAGCTGGGTTTTTGAAGGCAACTATCCATAAGTGCAGTAAAGCAAAGGATGTTCCTTGATTCGAATGCATAAGTGCAGATAATCCCCTTCCTCTCGAGGAGCGAAATAATGTCAACGCATTGTTCTCTCGTGAGAGGCCGTTTCATATTCGCAGCAGCCTTAAATACGGTTTCTTCGTCCATAAGGCCGGTAAAAACAAGTTTGTCAATTAAGAAACTAAAAACCGTTCCGGTTCTGATGATTAGTTCTCGAAGCTTTTGATCTGAAGGTAGTTTCGTAGGTTTAATCGGGTTAATGGGATGAATCAGTTCTTCTGCTGAACCATCCGTATTGTCATTATTCGCTTGATGATGGGAGGATTCTTCACGTATTGTAGCGTCAGTTGTTGAGCCTTCGTCAAGCAGTTCTTCCTGGGAACTGCTATCCCTCATGTTTTCTTTAGACTTGTCTTTGTTTACCGCTTCCGTCTTATTCACCGGCATCAAGTCATTTGAGCGTGAACCTGTGTCAGAAGCATCTGCACCGTCTTGTATTTCCAATGGAGAAGAAACAGGGACATCGACCCCATTATCATCTGTTGCTTCCTTGATGTAGTATTTGTCTTCAGAAAGTCCCTTTACAATTCGCGCGCTAAACGTGGAACAATCTAAAAGTTGATCATATAAATCCACATCTCGACTGAGGTCTGCTTTTACTCCATCCAAAAACAATCTATATGTGGAAATATCAAATGAAGGTACAGATTCCTTAACGGTTTCGATATGCTTTATAAGTCCCTTTGCAACATCAATATGCGGAATAATAGCATCCATATATCGATAATCATCTGAGCAAACGCGAATAAATTCATCCAACACATCGCGGACAGCTTTTTTCTGGCAAATAACACTATTCTTCCATACCTCTTCGTACTCTATTACAGAAAGAGCCCCAGTTGGCATTTCTGTTTCAAGTATTTGTGCTGGTAACTCTTTACGAATATCGTCATAAACTGACTGCAAAGAATTCAAAGCAGTAGAAATATCCTGGCACAGTGAGATATCAGGTGCGTAACCTTCACGCATCAGCTGAATTCCCTTTTCTAGCAGTTCTTGTGCTTGCTTGCTTAACTGCTCAAATCGTTCGAATAAAGATTTCATCTAGTATTCCCCCCAAATATGGATCATGCTGTGGGCTAGTAAAGCAAATATCGAGATTCAATTGCACTATGCTATATTATTGCATAAAACGACAAAAGTGAGAGAGGTAACAGACTGCCCCTTGTTCATGTTCTTGGGATTGATTGGCGGATATGATCTTCCGTCCTGTTCACTTGTGACGAGAGCAAGGTAGAGTCAATAGTTGGATAATTAATGGCAATACAAAATTGGCTGATTTCAATTTGGGCTGCAAGGAGCCTATTCCTGCAAATAAGCGTCATACGCATCGCGGTATTTCTTTATAAACCGACTTCGAAGCTCACTAGGTGTTTCGACTACCGCTTCATTGCCGAATTTGAAGAAATAATACTCTGCTTGCATTTGCGTACAGTTGAATTCATAAATCCAAGAACCATCCGCACATTCTTCTCTTTGGATAAACGGTGGCCGAAGATGTGCCTGAGATTCGTACATCTGTTTCCCTCGCATTGTCAGCTTCAGTCGTATTGGTTCTGATTCCTGCAAAAGGAATTGGACTCCGTCCGATTGGAGTTTTTTCTTTATCTCCCGCTTTTGCTCAGTTGTAACCTTTCCGCTGCGGGCATGTGACCGTTTAATGCCGATGATGCGAGACAGGCGGAATGAAGTAGGCTTTTCCTCATAATCTGTACCGGCTTTTCGGGAATACCCAACAAGATAGTGATAGTTATATCCTGGGTCATGCTCTATTGAATATGGGCGTACTTCATATCGGCTTCGGTTTTGCCCTTTCAAGGTGATAATAATGAGCTGATGGCTGCTGATACAAGCGTTGATCTCATCGATGGCATCACGCAGGAGGATACCCTCTCTTTCAAATAGAGATTTTCTCGAGTATTCCTCAATTACTGCTTTCAAGAAGTTTCCGGGAATACCTGAGTAGTAATCACTATTATCGTGCCACTCCTGCATAGCGGAAAAGTTGTTCTGATCAAGCCGGACTTTAAATGCGACTTCCCGAGGATGGCTATTTGCGGCTGCAAGCAGCTCGCTGCGGTATTGCTCCAGCAAGGCTCCCATCACCGACATCTTGGTTGCATCATCAGGAATGTTAGCTAACGTTTCGTGAAGCCTGGTCTCATATCGCAGCATGGCATTGTCGATAGAGGCATCTGAGTCCTCCATATAGGAAGAGAGCACCATGTTTACGATCCGTGAGAATGACGGTTTTTCGAGGAACTCATATTTATCACTATTAAGAACGTCGTATGCAAGGCTACTGAGATTCAAATGCTGCCGTGCATCGCTGTACTCATTCAAGGAAGATCACCTTCCGTTACAGATTGTGTAACCATTATAAAGCTATAATGCTGCATTCGTCAAG
>JAEEGL013052700.1_pt1 | contig 15073 bp, 15 predicted proteins | sample 9134231 | NCBI WGS metagenome assembly JAEEGL01 (sample SAMN16246548, study PRJNA631951) | gut metagenome | biome: gut microbiome; feature: rumen; material: fiber-attached | host: Bos | place: Iran: Karaj | collected 2018-10 | reverse complement strand
TCTCCCCTTCTCTTTCGGAGGAGTTCGGGTGCGGCGCGATCCCGGTCCTCGCGGTCTGCACGCACGACACGGCGAGCGCGGTCTTCGCCGCCCCGGGCGAGGGGGAGTTCGCCTACGTCAGTTGCGGCACCTGGTCGCTCTTCGGCACCGAACTGCCCGCCCCGCTGATCAACCAAAAGAGCGAGGCGGCACGCTACACCAACGAGGGCGGCTACGCCGGTTCGATCCGGTTCCTCAAAAACATCATGGGGCTCTGGCTGATCCAGGAGTCGCGGCGTCAATGGCTGCGCGAGGGGGAGAACGTCACCTACGCCGATCTCGAACGCGAGGCGCTCGCCTCCCGCCCCTTCGCCTGCTTCATCGACTGCGACGCCCCCGAATTCGAGACGGCGGGCGACCTGCCCGGGCGCGTCCGCGCCTTCTGCCGCGCGACGGGACAGACGGTCCCCGAAACGCGGGGCGAAGTGATGCGCTGCATTTACGAGTCGCTTGCGATGAAGTACCGCTACAATCTCCACGCCCTCTCGGGCGTCACCGGGAAGACCTACCCCGCCCTGCACGTGGTCGGCGGGGGGATCAAGGACCGGCTGCTCTGCCAGATGAGCGCCGACGCGACCGGGGTGCCCGTGATCGCGGGACCCGCCGAAGCGACCGTGATGGGCAATATCGCCGTGCAGTTGATCGCCCTCGGGGAGATCCCGGACTGGAAAACGGCGCGGCAGATCATCAAGGAAACCGCCGACGCCAAGGTATATCAGCCGACCGATACGGCGGCGTGGGACGAAAACGACGCGCGCTTCCGGGCGATCCTCGGGAAAAGCGCGATCCGATAACAACGAACAGGAGAGAAAACAATGAACCGTTACCAAGAAGCGAAGGAACTCTACGCCGGGATCGGCGTCGACGTCGACAAAGCGATCAAAACCCTGAAAAACATCCCGATCTCCCTGCACTGCTGGCAGGGCGACGACGTGCTCGGCTTCCTGTTCCGGGACATCGGGCTGTCGGGCGGGATCCAGACCACCGGGAACTACCCGGGGCGGGCGACCACCCCGGCAGAACTGCGCGCCGACCTTGACAAGGCGCTGTCGCTGATCCCTGGCAAGATGCGGCTGAACCTGCACGCCATCTACGCCGACACCGACGAGAAGGTCGATCTTCCCGACCTCGAACCCAAGCACTTCGCGTCCTGGGTGGAATGGGCGAAGGAACGCGGCATGGGTCTTGACTTCAACCCGACCTGCTTCTCGCATCCGATGGCGGACACCGGCTTCACCATCTCGTCCGCCGATCCCGTCGTGCGCGATTTCTGGATCGAGCACTGCAAAAAGTCCCGGAAGATCAGCGAGTATTTCGGGCGTTCGCTCGGCACCAAGAGCGTGATGAACCTCTGGTTCCCCGACGGGTACAAGGATATCCCCTTCGACCGTGAGGCGCCGCGCCGCCGGATGGCGGAGGCGCTCGACAAGGTGATCGCGGAGAAACTCGATCCCGCCTGCCATCTCGACGCGCTCGAATCCAAGGTCTTCGGGATCGGGGCGGAGTCCTACACCGTCGCCTCGCACGAATTCTCGATGGGCTACGCCGTGTCGCGCGGCATCGCCTACACGCTCGACGCGGGACATTTCCACCCGACCGAGGTCATCTCGGATAAGATCTCGTCGGTTCTGCTCTACACCAAAGAACTGCTCCTGCACGTCAGCCGCCCGGTCCGTTGGGACAGCGACCACGTCGTGATCTTCGACGACGAACTGAACGCCATCGCCGACGCCCTGACCCGGACGGGTCTGGTCGAGCGGACGCACATCGGGCTCGACTACTTCGACGCGTCGATCAACCGCGTCGCCGCCTGGGTGATCGGGACGCGCAATATGCAGAAGGCGCTGCTCCGCTCGCTGCTCGCGCCACTCGAAACGCTGAAGAACGCCGAACTGGCGGGCGACTACACCACCCGGCTCGCGCTCGCCGAAGAACTGAAGTTCTATCCGTTCGCCGACGTGTGGGATCACTTCTGCGAAGTGTCCGGCGTGCCGGTACGCGAAGGTTGGCTGAACGAAGTCAAGAAATACGAGAACGAGGTTTTGTCGAAGAGATGAAACGCTATCCGCTGAAACTGACCGGGATCCCGAAAGCCGCCATCTGGGGCGGCACGCGGCTCAAAAACGATTTCGGCAAAAAAGCCGATTTCGACGCCATCGCCGAGAGTTGGGAACTCTCGGTACGCGATGGGGCGACCAACCTCGTCGAAAACGGCGAGGGCGCGGGGCGCCCGCTCTCGGACTGCCTTGCCGAAATGGGGCTCGACGCGGTTGCGCCGGGCTACGACGGCGGGACCTTTCCCCTGCTGATCAAACTGATCGACGCCGAGAGTCCCCTTTCGGTGCAGGTACACCCCGACGACGCCTACGCGAAGGCGCACGGCGTCGGGAACGGCAAGACCGAGATGTGGGTGGTGATCGACGCCAAGCCCGGAGCCCAACTGGTGATGGGACTTGCCGACGGCGTCGGGCGCGCGGATTTCTCGCTTGCCGTCGCGGAAACGAAGTACGACGGGATCATGAAAAGCGTGCCTGTCAAGCCGGGTGACGTCTTCTTTATCCCCTCGGGAATGCTTCACGCCATCGGCGGCGGGATCCTGATCGCCGAGGTGCAGCAGAACTGCGACACGACCTACCGCGTCTGGGACTACGACCGCCGCGATAAGGACGGCAATCTCCGCCCGCTCCATATCAAGGAGGCGCTCGACGTGGTGCGTCCCTTCGCCGACGGCGAATGCGACGCGATCCGCTTCGAGGGCGGTTCGCCCCTGCTCCCGGGGGAAACCTTGGTCAACTGCCGCTATTTTGAGGTCGCGCGGCTCGACTTCTCGGGTTCTTCCGCCCTCTCCGTCCCCGCCGACCGCTTCACGCATCTGCTGGTTCTGAACGGTTCGGTCACGGTCACGGGATCGGGCGAGACCGTCGACTGTGTGGCGGGCGACAGCGTCCTGCTCCCCGCGGGCGTCGAAAACCCGACGCTCGAAGGCGCCGGCACGCTTCTCCTTTCGTGTCCGAGATGATCTTCCCCATCAATGAAAAAGGCACGCCCGACGGCGTGCCTTTTTCGTTTTGCTTTTACAGTCCTAATTTCACAAGCGCCGCTTTTGCCGCTTCGGCTTTGGCGGCTTTCATTTTCTTGCCGCTCCCCGTGCCCAGCAGTTCGCCGTTGACGGTGCATCCAAACGTAAAGACCGGGTCGTGGTCGGGACCGGTGCGCCCGATCTCGGGATAGTCGAAGGACCACTTCTTCGCTTCGCAGAGTTCCTTGACGCGGGTGACGGGATTCTTTGGGGGAATGGCGACGGTCAGGCGTTCGGGATCGTCGAGCCGTTCGACCAGCGGCACGATCACCGAGAAGTCCATATCGCAATCGAGCGCGACGGCGCCTACGATGCTCTCGAACAGGTCCTCTTTCGGGGACGGGGAGTTGTAGTTCCCGCTCGAACGGTCGCCGTCCGAGACGGTTTGCAGGGCGGCGAACGAGGTCCCGTCCGCGGTTTTGAGACCGTCGATGATCCGTGAAAGCGCAGTCTTGTCGCAGAGGTTTTTCTTGATTTCGGTGAAAACCCCCTCGTCGAAGTCGGCTTCGTACCCACGTTCGGTCACTTTGCCGTGGCGGCGGAACAGGATCGTCAGGAGCGCGGCGGAGAGCACCGAGTCGCCGAGCGTCTCGGGGACCTCGTTGCACTCAACGGGGGCGGGACGCTTGTTTTTCGCCTTGTATTCTTCGGTATAGGAGCGGCGGGTGAACGCCTGCCGGAGCAGGGTGCGGTCGCGGAAGGTATAGCCGAGCGCGCGTTCGATCGCTTCAAGTTCCCCGTCGGTCGGGGTAAGGGGGGCGGGCGTTTTCTTCATTTCTTGTCTTCCCCCTGTCCGGCTTTCTTTTTCGGGGCGCCGAAGCGGTGCAGGTGCGGGCGGATCAGACCGATCACGGTACTGCTGAACACGATCCCGGCGGCGATGCCGAGACCGACGCGAAGAGCCACGCCGCCCTGTTCGCGGAAACGCGCCGAGTCGCCCGCGATCAGTCCGTACATCATGGAATATAACGCGCTACCGGGGACCAGCGGGATCACGGCAAGCGCGCTGAAGGTGACGGCGGGCGTGCGGTAGAAGACCGCGAGTCCGAAAGCGGCGACACCGGCAAAGAAAGCGGCGGCGAGGTTCGAGAGGAAGAGGTCGGGTGTGACCAGATCCACGAGGTAGAAGACCGCGTAGGTCACGCCGCCGAGCAGGGTCGCCGGGGCGAGGTGTTTGGGTTGGACGCCGAAAATGACGGCAAAGCCGAACGTGCCGACCATGACCGCGGCAAACAGGATCAGGAAGTCGATCATAGCACCGCACCTCCCGTTATCGCCGTCGCGACGAACAGACCGAAGGCGATCGACGCGGCAAGCAGGATGCTCCGGACGATGCCGAGCGTGCCCGACAGGGTGTCGCCCCCGAGCAGGTCGCGCATCGCGTTGCCAAACGACACGCCGGGAACAAGCAGCATGATCGCGCCGATCATAATGATGCCGGCGTCCTGCCCCGCGCCGATCAGGACCAGCGCGCGGGAAAGAACCCCGATCGCAAACGACCGCAGCACCATTTCAAGGAAGACGTTGCCGTTTTTCGGGATCAGAAGTCCGAGCAGGGTGACGAGAAACCCGACCAACCCCGCGCAGAGCGCGTCGCGGATCCCCGCCCCGAACAGAAACGAAAGACCGCCCGACCCGCACGCGGAAGCGAGCAGGATCATCCACGTGGGATAGGGCGCGATGCCCTTCACCCGCGCGATCTCTTCCTGCGCCTGTTCGAGCGTCAGTTTGCCGAGGCACAGGGAGCGGGAGATCTGGTTGATCCGGTCGAGCCGCGCAAAACGGTTGTCGGTTTCGTAGATGCGGCGCACCTGCGAGGAGTAGGCGCCGTCCTTCATGCGCACCGACGCGATGATCTGCGAATGGATCGCGAAGACCTCGGTGTGCTCCGCGCCGAACGCCGCGCAGATCCGTTGGATCGTCTCTTCGACGCGATGGATCTCGCCGCCCGAACGCAGCGTCAGCGCCGCAACGTCAAGCGCCGTCCGGAGCAGAAAGTCCGCGTCGCTCTCGCCTTCAAAACGGTGGGAGTTACGTTCTTGTTCCATGTTCCCTACCGGATCCCCTTTCTTTTGATTTTCCTCTACTGATTATACCCCTTTCTTTCGGGAAAGTCAACAGAGAAAAAGGGGTACGCCCGCTTTCTTGAAAGAAAGCGGGGCAAAGAACTTCATTATGGGAATGAAGTTAGCGCAACTCGTGCCTCGTTGCGCGGGTTCTATAGACGCCGCCTTTTCGGTTGCCCCGCCTTTGAGCGATTATCCCTCTTGTCTTCCCCTTGAGGGGTTAGCGAGCGGAACCGCCCCGGTGGGGCGGTTCCGTGAAGTGGTGTTGCCCAAAGGACCCGTTTGAAGGAACGAACCGGTAAGCGACGCGCAAACGGTCTTCGACGGCGACTGGATCGGTGGCGTGAAACGCCGTATGAGGTGTTCATTTGGGAAAAACAATGCCGCACGGCAGATGCCGTGCGGCAATTCACGCGACCGAAGGGCGCAATTCATTCCGTCGTACCGGACGGCGTGACGGCTTCCCTTCCTTTTATTGATGCAGGATCTCGATCTTCGGGGTGGTGAGCGCCATGCCGGCGGTGCCGCCGCCGAGGAGCAGACCGCCGAGCGGCAGGAAGATCCCGCCGTACCCGAACACGTAGGAGACGGCTCCGCCCTTGAAGTTCGACAGGATAATGAACGTGAAGATGAAAACGAAGATCGCGGAAAGCACCGTCAGCCCGCCGATCACGATGTAGATCAGTTCGGGGTTATCGATGAACAGAACGCACAGAAGAACGAACCAGACGATGGTCACGATCCCGAGAATGAACGACACGTTGGCAAAGACCTTGAGACCGCCGAGCCCCTTCAGAGCGGGGTCTTCATCTTTCAAGCGTTGCTCGTTCAGTTCTTTGAGTTTGGTGATCGACAGACCCTTGTCAAAGGCGGCGCCGGACTGCTTGACGATCGGACCGAAATAGCCCAGAACGGTCAGAATCAGACCGAGGACGATCAGCACGGCAAAAAGCCGGGCGAGTTTTTTGGACGTTTCCGAGGTGGAAGTAATGGCCATAACGAACTCCTTTCGGCAGAGCAATTCTCCGCGTACGAGAATAGTATAACATATCTTCCCGTAAAAAGCAACATAAAAAATAAAAATCGGCGCCCCGTCCGGGACGCCGATTTTCGGGTACTGTCAGAACGCGTTTTTCGCGCCGTTTTCAGGTTCAGTTTTTCGCCGAAGCGGCAGCGGCGCCGCCGGCAAGAAGACCGCCCGCGAGCATCAGGATCGGACCCGCGGAGATCGTGTATTTCAGGGAAGCAAGCGAGCCTTCGGCACTGTTCTTGCTCGCCATCACGATCGCGAAGATGAAGACGAGGATCGCGGCAACGACGGTCAGGCAACCGGCGAGAGCGACGATCATATTGAGTTCCTTGATCCCGAGGAATTTCGCAACCGCAAAAAGGACGGTCACGACGATCGCGAGAATAAAGGTCACCCACGCGAAGATGTTGGTCACGGTGAAGCCCTCGAAGTCCTTATCCAGATCCGACAGTTTCACGGTGGACGAGCCGCCGAAGCCGGCGATCTGTCCGTCCGCCTTCAGGAAGTTCCCGACAAAGCCGACGATGGTGAGGACGAGACCGACGATGATGATAGCGCACAGGATCAGAGTTTTGAGGTTAAACGTGGTTTTTTTGGACATAATGCTCTCCTTTCGACGGAGTTTTACTCCGCTTGTTGTACATATAGTATACCACGGGCGCAAAAGAAAAGCAATAGGTAACTGGAGAAAAAAGAAAAAAAGCCGTCCGGGATCAGAGATCGCGGCGGACGGCGAAGAAAGCGAGCGAGCCGGTGAGCATCCCGCCCGCAAGCGTGCAGTAGGGCGCCACCGAGAGCAGGACGCGGGAACTTTCGGTCTCGGCTGAGACCGAGAACAGAACGGCGAAGAAGAACGCGATGATCGACGCGAGAACGAGCAGCGCGCCCGAACCGGCGACGCACCATGAGAGTTCCTTCGAGCGGGAGAAGCGGGAGAGCAGGAACAGAAGGAACACCAACGCCGCCGCGACCGCGATCGCCCACGCGAACCCGCGCGCCGCCCCGAAGTAGGCGTACCCTTTCTCCCCGAGTTCGCGGAGCGCGTCGTGCTGCGTCCCCCACTCGGAGAGCGTGCGCGACGTCCGTTCGATCTCTCCGAGCAGGTTCTTCGAGAGCAGATCGGCGTAACGAAGGAACAGACCGAGGAAAGCGGCGACGACGCCGGGAAGGGTGCAGAAGAGCAACACAAGCGGGAGAGTACCCGCGCGTTTTTTTGTGTTCGGCATGGCGTTTCCCGGGCGTTCCCGGCTCCTTTCAAAAGGTGGGGGCGGTTGCGATTTTCCCCGAAATTAAAGGTCGAATTTGACCGTGAACGGATAGTGGTCGGAGAGGTAGATCCCCTGCTCTTGGTCCTTCCAGACGTCGAGGTCGCGAGCGGTCTTGGCGCTCTCGGGATCAAGGTAGATGAAGTCGATCTTGCGCGGCTCGTCCTTGCTGCCCGGCACCAGCCGTCCCCACCAGTGGAAGGTAGGACCGCTGTCCTTCGTGACCTCGACCAGCGGGAAGACCGTGTTTTCGTCCACCCATTTCATGGTCGCCGAGGTCTCGCGGGCGTTGAAGTCGCCGAGGACCAGCGTCGCGTCGGCTTTCAGTTCGGTCTGTTTCTCGGCGAGATACTCCATGACCAGTTTGATGCCGAGGATGCGCGCGTCGTCCGAAACGTGATCGAGGTGGATGCCGGCGACGCGGAGCAGTTTGCCCTCTTTGGTCAGGAAAACGGCGACCGGGCAGATCCGCGGACAGGAACTCTGACCGGGATAGCGCGTCGCGGGGACGTTCGGTGTCGGACTGAGCCAGAAACTCTCGAAGGAGATCAGAGTGAACAGTCCGTGTTTGACGGCGATGGTAACGCCCTCTCCGCGCCGGTCGGTGTTTCTGCCGTAGCCGTAGAGGTCGTAACCGTCCAGGTGATTGTTGAAGAATGCGCGGATCGGATCGATCACTTCCTGGAAGCAGATCAGGTCGGGGGACTCCCGACGGATCTTCTCGAGGATCATGCCCGAGCGGAAGAGGAACGAGTTGACGCCGTCCTCTCCGACGTAGACGCTTCTGACGTTAAAGGTGCAAACTTTGAGTTCCATTTTCATTCTCCGTCCTTTTGGATCAGTTTCCAGATCGTTTTCTCAAACAGCAGTCCGTAAGGGTGTTCTGCAAGGTAGGGATAGGTGACCTCGACCGTCTCGCGCACGTAGTCGGCGGCGAGGCGCGCCGCGTCTTCCAGCGGCTTGCCCGACAGGATATAGCCGACCATCACCGAGGTAAAGACGTCGCCCGTGCCGTGGATCGGGGCGTCGATCCGCTCGTGGAAATACGAGAAGGTCTTCCCTTTTTTCGCGTCGTAGCCGACGATCCCGTATTCGTCGCCGCACTTGACGCTGGTCAGCACCACGCTTTTGCAGCCCGCCTTGACGAGCCGCCCGATCAGTCCGTCGATGAACGCGCGGTCGTAGCCGTTTTCGGGGTATTTCTCCCCGAGCATGAAGCACGCCTCGGTGACGTTCGGGGTGGCGACCGCCGACTTCACGCAGAGTTTCATCATATCGGCGGCGTGGTCGGAATCGAAACCCCAGTAGAACTTGCCGTTGTCCGCCATCGCGGGGTCGACGACCAGAAGCGTCCTCTCGTCCCCCACCCGGTCGATCAGTTCTGAGACCAAGGCGACCTGTCTTCCCTTGCAGAGATAACCGGTGTAAATGCAGTCGAAGCCGATCCCGGTCTTTTTCCAATGTTCGGAGATCGGTTGGATGTCGTCGGTAAGATCACGCACCGTATAACCCGTAAACCCCCCCGTATGCGTCGACAAAACGGCAGTAGGAAGGATCACCGTCTCATGCCCCATCGCCGACAGGATCGGCAGGGCGACGGTCGTCGAGCACTTTCCGAAACAGGAAACGTCCTCGACGGTAAGCACGCGTTTTTGGATCGGGGTATGGTACATGTAGGCGCCTCTTTCCGTCCGCATCGGCGGACGTTTCAAAACTTCGGACAGTATTATAGCACACCGCTTTCGTTTTTTCCACCATTTCCCGAAAAAAGAGCAAAAAAAGAGAAAGACGGCAAAAAAAGCGCAAAAAAACCTCTCGCAGGTGCGCGCGCGGTTGACAAAAGCGTTTTTTTCCTTTATAATAGAATAGATATAATATTTTTAAGGAGATTTTCGCCGTGACCCTCGACGCCTACCGTGCCTGTCGGCTCTGCCCCCGCGCCTGCGGCGTCGACCGCACGGCGGGGAAAACCGGCGTCTGCCGCGTCGGGGCGGAACTCCGCGTCGCGCGCGCCGCGCTCCACCTCTGGGAGGAGCCCTGCCTAACCGGCGAAAACGGATCGGGCACGGTCTTCTTCGCGGGCTGCGGACTCGGCTGCGTCTACTGCCAGAACCGGGAGATCTCGCGCGGCGAGGCGGGAGCGACCGTCACAGTCGAGCGGCTCTCCGAAATATTTCTGGAACTGCAATCGTCGGGCGCCGCGAACATCAACCTCGTGACCGGGACACAGTTTGTGCCGTCGATCTTGCCCGCCCTTGATCTGGCGCGGGCAAACGGGCTTACCCTCCCCGTACTCTGGAACACCGGCGGCTACGAGACGGTCGACACCCTTGACGCGCTGAACGGCTACGTCGATATTTTTCTCCCCGACTACAAGTACGCCAAAGGCGAAACGGCGACCGCGTACTCGCACGCGCCGGATTATCCGATCGTGGCGCTTGAAGCGATCAAAAAGATGCTTGCTATTTCGGGCGAACCGGTCTTTGCCCCCGACGGGCGTCTGCTCCGCGGGACGGTCGTGCGTCTGCTGCTGCTCCCCGGTCATCTGCTCGAGGCGAAAACGGCGCTTTCGCGCGTGTATCGCGCGTGCGGGAACTCCGTGATCTACAGTTTGATGCGTCAGTACACCCCGCAGCCGGGACTTCCCTCTCCGCTCGACCGCCGCGTCACCGACCGGGAATATTCCTCCTTCGTCGATCACGCCGTCTCGCTCGGAATTGAAAACGGCTACACCCAGGAGCGCGACTCCGCCGCAGAGAGTTTTATCCCCGCCTTTGACCTGACGGGCGTTTTGAAGAAATGACAAAACCGTGAGGAATACCGAATGTTGAAACGCATACTGTCGCTTTTGCTATTAACGGTACTGCTGCTCGCGACGGTCTCCTGCTCGTTTCGGAAGACCGGGTCGGAGACGACCGGGGCGACCACGGCGATAATCGAGGAACCGACCGATCCGCTCGACGTCGGGGACGCGATCGCCCGGCTCTCGGGAAAAAACGTCGCGATCGGGCGCACCGATCTGGTCTACGACCTGACGCGGGACGAGGTCGACCGGCTGCTCGCCGACTTTGACGAACTCGACCGCCTGCTCGCCGACGCGACCGACTACGCGGCGTTCGACGATCTTTACACCCGGCTCTCGGAGGACGGGATTGACCGGATCCGGACGCAGACCGAGATCATATATATCTTCTGGTGCTGCGACCTCTCCGACACCAAAACCGAGGCGGCGTACCTCTACCTGAACGAACTCTATTCCGACCTCGGCGCCCGCGTCAACCGGATGTACGAAACCATCTGGAACTCCGCCTTCCGCGACGACTTCTTTGACGGCTGGACCGACGAGGAGATCGCGTACGCGCGCGCCTGTGCGGCGGGCTCGACCGACGAGATGACCGCCCTGGACGCCGAGAACGCCGAACTGCTCGCCGCCTTCCGCGCCCTCTCCGACGAGGACGACTCCTTCTATCCCGAATCGGCGCGCCTGTTCCTTGAAATGGCGAAAAACAACGACCGGATCGCCGAACTTTTCGGGTACGAAAACTACATGGACTACGCCTACCCCGAGATCTACGGGCGCGACTACTCCCCCGCCGACGCCGCCGCGCTCCGCGCGCTCTTCTGCGAATACCTGTCCGCCCCGCTGTCCGACCTTGCCGCACGCGCGAACGCTGATCAACTCGCCTTCACGGCGCTGTCGTTTTCCGACTACTTCAAGTTCTACAATTACGTTCTCGGCGACGTCCGCAGCGACTATATCAAGGTGGTCGACCGCTACGCCGCCGCGGTCGGGGAGATCGCGCCCGACTACCTTTCGACCTACCGCGACTTCTGGGACAAGAAGTGCTACTACTACGCCAAGGGCGACGCCTACGAGGGCGCGTTCACGACCTATCTTCCCGACTTTGAGACCCCGGTCATCTATTTCGGTCCCGGGTATTTCGCGACCGACACCTTCGTTCACGAGTTCGGGCATTACTTTGCCGCGGCGCTGAGCGAGGACGGCGGAGACAGCCTCCCCTACGACCTTGCCGAAACCCAGTCGCAGGGGGACGAATTCCTCTTCGCGTACTGGTTCGAGTATATCGAGCCGTCCTACGTCGAGGTCGCGCACGCCGTCGCGGAATACAAGATCTACGACGTTTTGACCTCGATTCTGACCGCGTCGCTGGTCAACGACTTCGAGACCTACGTGTATACGCACCTCGACGCGCTGACCCCCGAAGACCTCGACGGCGTTCTGGTCTCCCTCTGCGACGCGTACGGCGGGTACGACGCGGTCAAAGCCGCGCTCGGCTACGAACCCGAGATCTACTGGCACCACGTCGTGATGGAAGCGCCGGGGTACTACGTCAGTTACGCCGCGTCGGCGATCCCGACGCTCGCGCTCTACGCGACGGCGAAAACCGAAGGATTTCGGGCCGCCGTCGAGGCGTATTCGGTCATCGTGACCGCCGACCCTGAGGCGGGGTTCCTCGCGGCGCTCGACGAAGCGGGGATCGGTTCCCCGTTTGAGCGCGACACCTACGCGGCGATCCTTGCCGCGATCGAGTAAAAACCAACGGAAGGCAAACATGGACGGCATCAAGAAGAACGCGATCTATGACATCGACGTCACCGATCTGAACAACCTCGGCTACGGGGTGGGACGGATCGGGGATCTGGTCGTGTTCGTTGCCGGGGCGGTCGATCTCGACCGCGTGACGGTGAAGATCATCAAGATCGCGAAGACCTACGCTGTCGGGCGGCTTGAAACGATCCTCACCCCCTCGCCCCACCGTCTTCCCGTCCCCGACCCCTGCCCCGCGCGCGGGTGCGGCGGGTGCGCCTATCGCGCGATCACATACGCGCATGAACTGGAACTGAAACGCGGCACGGTGCTCGCGGCGTTCCGGCGGGCGGGACTGCCCGACGCGAAGGTGGCGCCTGTCCTCTCGACCGGGAAAACCGAGGGCTACCGCAACAAGGCGCAATACCCCGTGACCGGGACCTCGGACGAACCCGTGATCGGCTTTTTCGCCCCGAAAAGTCACCGCGTGACCGACGCGCGGCGCTGCCCCCTGCAGCCGGCTCTGTTCGGCGAGATCCTCGACGAGATCGCCCGACAGATCAGACAATACAAGATCGCGCCCTACGACGAAGAAACGCACACGGGACTGCTCCGGCACGTCTATCTCCGTTCCTCGAAAGAGGAAAAAGAGGTCCTTTTGACCTTCGTTCTGAACGGCGACGCGCTCCCGCACGCGGACGAGGTGATCCGGGAACTGACCGCCCGCTTCCCCGCCCTTGTCGGGATCGGCGTCAATTACAACCGCGAGAAAACCAACGTCATCTGCGGCGACGAATACCGAACGCTCTGGGGCAAGGACGGGATCACCGACACCCTCTCCGGCGTGGAACTCTCGTTTTCCGCCGCCTCGTTCTATCAGGTCAACCGCGACGCCGCCGAGCGGCTGTACGGGAAAGCGAAGGAGATCGCGGACTTCAAGGGCGACGAACTTCTGCTCGACCTGTTCTGCGGCGTCGGGAGCATCGGGCTCTCGATGGCGGACGCGGTAGGACGCGTGATCGGGATCGAGATCGTGCCCGACGCAGTGCGGTGCGCAAACGAAAACGCCCGCGCGAACGGGATCACGAACGCCTCCTTCTTTGCGGGCGACGCGACCGATACCGAAAAACTGCTTGCCGGCGCGGAAGCCGCCCTCGGCGAACCGCTCTCCCCCGACGCCGTGGTTCTCGATCCCCCGCGCAAGGGCTGCGACGAAAAACTGCTCGCGTTCCTTGTCGAAAAGAAGATCCCGAAGATCGTCTATATCTCGTGCAACCCCGAAACGCTGGCGCGGGACGTGGCGTTCCTTGCCAAGCGGGGCTACGGGTTTTCCAAGATCACCCCGGTCGACCTGTTCCCGCGCACGGCGCATGTGGAGACTGTGGTGTTGATGTCACGCCGAAACCCTTGAAAATAAAGGAGTTTAAGGTGACATTCAGATGGAACACTCGACCCAAAGTGTGTTTTGTTGTACATGGAAACATATCAACCGCAAATATACACAATAGGTTGAGTTAGTGATTTAGATGTTGGAGGAAATATGAAATTGTGTAAAGTCAGCTTAAAGAAAGCGACAGAAGATGATATGCCGACCATATGGGAAATGCAAGTGCGTGCTTTTTCAGATCTTCTGGAAAAGTATCAAGACTACGAAATGAGTCCGGCTGCCGAGAGCTTTGAAAAGGTCATGGCGAGATACCGGCAGCCATGGACAACATATTATTTCATCGTTGCCGAGGATGAAGTTGTCGGTGCCATCCGGGTGGTTGACAAAAAGGATGGGAGCAGAAAAAGGATATCTCCGATTTGGATCATGCAGGAACACAGAGACAAAGGGTATGCTCAGTCCGCTATAGCAGCGGTAGAACAAATATACGGTTCCGGGAATTGGTGTTTGGATACCATATTACAGGAAAAGGGCAATCTGCATCTGTATGAGAAAATGGGTTACCATCAGACCGGACAGATTGAAAAAATCAATGACCGGATGGATATTGTGTTTTTCGAGAAAGATTAGTATGGCGACACATTTTTGGTATATAGTCGCATCAAGGATTCCATGCCGCCATCGGCTGCGGGAAGCGGGCTGCTTGGATTTGTTTCCGCGAACGAACGGGGGTTCTGACATCAATATGGACGTATCAAGCCACGTCGAGACGGTAGTATTGATGTCAAAAACCTAGTCGGAAGAGAAAATCACCCAAGCGTAGCTTGTGGAAATGGTGGGGGCTTCGGCTCCGTACATCAGCAGGCTGATAAACAAGAAGGACGGCATCGTGAACAAATGATTCACGATATCCAGGTCATGTATGTGAAGAAGGAAGCAAACTGACAATAGGGATTAGTAAGGGAAAACAGACGATGAGTTATATAAGTGAAATGAGAATGCACATAGGTAATGCGCCGATGCTTGCGGTTGGTGCAACTGTTATTGTGCTGAAAGATAATAAAGTATTGCTGAATCTGCGTTCGGATACTTATACCTGGGGTATTCCCGGCGGTGCAATGGAGTTAGGTGAAACACTCGAACAGACCGCAGCAAGAGAACTGCAAGAGGAAAGCAACTTGTTCGCAGATGGATTTTCTTTTCTCCATTTGTTTTCAGGACCTGACTTCTATTTCAAATATCCGAACGGGGATGAACTATATTCTGTTATAGCGCTTTACCTTGCAGAAGGTGTTCATGGCAAAATGAAGATCACCGATGGAGAAAGCAAAGAATTGAGATTCTTTGGAAAAAATGAAATGCCGCTGCTTGAAAGCAGAGCTGAAAAAATAATTGAGTGGTTAATCAGCGAGAATCTAATATAGATAAAGACAAGGTTTAATATGCCGAGACAATGAAATCGATCCGGGTGCCCTGACTCAACTGGTCAACGGCATATTCCTGACGCCGAAGGTCGTGCGGGCATCGTAGATAACGGCATTTTTATTCACGCTATTGTCCCAAGGCATATTGAATCAGTCGTATTGATGTCTCGAGTCGGGTAGAGTGTACAGTTTTGATACCTGATGGGAAAGGATATTAAAATGGATGACTGGAGA
>JAEEGL010485021.1_pt1 | contig 15073 bp, 8 predicted proteins | sample 9134231 | NCBI WGS metagenome assembly JAEEGL01 (sample SAMN16246548, study PRJNA631951) | gut metagenome | biome: gut microbiome; feature: rumen; material: fiber-attached | host: Bos | place: Iran: Karaj | collected 2018-10 | reverse complement strand
ATGCCGCGTAAAGAGTGGGAGAATCGACCTTTCAAAACTCCATTTTACATCAACGTAATGAACGAAGGAGTGGTGATATGAAAGAAGAATTGGACGAAGAGAGCCGTATCGCGCTTATAGAATATAGGCTCAATAGAGCTCAATAAACAATAAAAGAAGCTGAACTTTTGTCGGGTGAAGGCTTCTACAATGCCGCTATGAATCGTTTGTATTACGCTTGTTTCTACGCCGTATTAGCATTGCTTGTATCCAACAACATTTCAGCTACTTCACACTCTGGCGTAAAAGCTATGCTTGGACTTCATTTCGTTGCAAAGGGCGTTCTTCCTAAAGAATATGGCAAAACGTATAGTCGTCTATTTGAAATTCGTCACAGTGGAGATTATGACGACTTCGCCTATTGCGACAAGGAACTCACAGACGAATACACGCCCAAAGCCATCGCATTTATACAAAAAATAGCGGAGCTCATACACGCCTAATTAATCTCTGTTCGAGGTATGTTTCTGAACACCGATTCCACTGTTTGAACAGATTTCCACGAATTTTTTTATTTGAGACATTGTATTGTAGAGACGGAGCGCGCTCCGTCTCTACAGCATAAACCTATCCCGAAACATGTATATAAATATCCCGAACGACTACGCTATATGTTACATGTAACATATTCGTTCGAAGGAAATTTCAATTTATGCTGTGCTGACCGATTTGTACCCTGTTTTTATAATATGCAGAATCTCAATGTGTTACATGGCAATGAGTATAAATGCCTATTGACAAAAAAACACATTTATAGCTACAATTGCGCTCAATTTTGAAAAGAGATAGTTAACACATGCTTGTTCAGACAAGTTTGAGATATGAACACATTTTACAAACATGCGCTATTAAGAATAGCCAAAGAATTTTTAGGTATTGGAGCTCGCTGGGGGCCCTGTTTCTTCTTTCGAGGGCGGTGCGGACCGTTCTTCGCTAAACATCTATATAACACAATAATTATTTGAAATTCAATCTATTTATAATGTTTATGATTATGAAAAAACTTTTATTCTTATTTATTGCCTTTACGCTTGCCGCGCAGGCGTGGGCGGAAAAATTTGAGTTCGGAGGTATCTACTACGAGTTAAGTAGCTCTGAACCTTATACTGCTACTGTGGTTTCCGACGATAGTTATGCAAACCTCACCTCAGTGAATATACAGGGTGAGTTTACCCCTGTTGCTGGCAGAACCTATACGACTACAGAAATTGCAGCTTGGGCATTTAGTGGCTGGGCCAATATTACCTCTGTTACCATTCCTAATACCGTAACTAAAATTGGCGATTGCTCTTTCTATGAGTGTACGGGCCTTACCTCTATTACCATTCCTAGTTCGGTTAAAACTTTGGGTTCTCAATCATTTTACAACTGTTATAACCTTCAGCAAGTTACCATTGAGTCTTCTGATATAACAATAGCTGAGTCAGCTTTCGAGAGTTGTACTAGCCTAACAACAGTGAATTTCACCAATGCCAATCCCAAAGTAGCTTTAGGTGGTTACGTGTTTGCTGGTTGCGACAATATGAATATAAATTATACAGAAGAGGGCGGTGCTACCTACATGGAGTTCCTTGGTAATAAGTATTTCCAGCTGTATAGAGTAGATTCCAAGGATATTACAACGTTTGAGATAAATAGTAATTGTAAGTCTATTGGTGATTATGCATTCTCTGAATGTGAAAACCTCACGCAGATTACTATCCCTAATGGAGTGCTTTATATTGGTCGACATGCATTTGAGCGCTGCGGTAGTCTTATGCAAGTCGTTTTACCAAACACGCTAACAAATATTGGTTATCAGGCCTTTGGTGGCTGTGTCGCCCTTAGTTCAATAGAAATTCCTAGCTCAGTAAAAAAAATCGGAGATTACAGCTTTGGTTATTGTGATAATCTGAAGCAAGTTGTAATATCTGAAGGTGTTGAAGAAATTGGAGATTACCCATTTACAAGTTGCAATAGTCTCGAAAAGATAATTCTACCTTCTACGCTTACACGAGTAGGATACTTTGGCTTATGTGGTGCTGAAATAAAAGAGATTACAATGCCAAGTCAATTTGCTGGCGCGAATGCAGACGACGTATTTAGATACATATACAACTCAGTTGAAATGGTTATCTGCGATGCGGCAAGCAAAGAAGCATGCAACTGGTGGAGAGAAAGTCTTACAAACCACAATTGTGTGTATGTATGGAACTGCAAAAACAAAACTCTAACGACACAACCAAACGAAGCTGGGCGCGGCGAAGTAACTGGTAGTGGTAAGTATGCTTACGGCGCAGAGGTTACTATTACGGCTACTGCTGGCAGCGATTATAAGTTTGTTGGTTGGAGCGATGGCAACCACGATAACCCACGCACCATTGTGGTGAAAGACAACGAGGCAGAAGGCAATAGCGCCATAAATACCTACACCGCTGTGTTCTATCCTAAGAGCGCACAGACCTACGATATTGTAACCGACGTCAAAGGCAAAGGTTCTGTTACTGGTGGTGGCATATATTTGAAAGATGCTAATGTTACGCTTACCGCTACACCTTCCAATACAGATATTTATCACTTCGTAGGCTGGAGCAACGGCTCTGAAATTGTTTCATCAGATGCATCGTATACATTCAGTGCAACAAAAGATCTTAACCTCACTGCAATTTTCGAAGGCAAGACGGTTACAGTCGGCAACACTACCGTTCACGCCATTGGACGAATTAACGACAACGCCGTTTTCCGTCCTACATTGACGGGTAGATACACCATTTCGTCGGCAGCAGAAGTTTTTGACGATTATTATGGCTATCTGCTTGATGAGAATGGCGTAGTTCTGAAAGAAGCCGACGAAAGTTTCGATGATTATGGCAACTTCCGTATTGTTTATAATCTCGAGGCAGGCAAGACATACTACATTGGTGTTGGCTTCTATGTTGTAGCACAAGAAGGCGATATACCACTCAGCATATCGAACCCTCAGCTGATTATACTTACTGCCGACGATGGTAAAGGCACAGTGTCGGGTGCTGGTTTCTTCGATTATAATAGCACTACACAAATAGAAGCTAAGCCAAACGCAGGTCATCACTTTGTGCAGTGGCAAGATGGCAATACCACTAACCCACGCACTATCACGGTAACCGAAAGTGCTACTTATACGGCATCGTTTGCAATAAACGAATATGAAATCTCGGCAACGGGCTATGAGAATGGTACTATAGAGGGCACGGGCACCTATCAGCACGGCGCAACAGTAACCCTCACCGCTAAAGCAGACGAAGGCTATCACTTCGTAAGCTGGGGCGATGATAATGCAGAGAATCCACGCATCTTCACGGCTGCTGAGGCAGAGTTGTTCTTGCCATCGTTCGCCATAAATACTTACACCGTTACGGCTACTGGCGAGCACGGCACATTTACCGGCGCTGGCACATACAACCATGGCGACAAAGCCACCATCACCGCTATCGCCGATGAAGGCTACGACTTTGGTAGCTGGCGCAGTGGCCAGACCACAGCACAGATTGATACCATAGTTAAATCGAACGTTGATCTTGTGGCTATCTTCATTCAAGAGGGTCACCACCTCTACACCATCAGCGTTGCTGAGCCTGAAAATGGTACAGTTAATGGCGCTGGTGTATACGAAGAGAATACCACTGCTACGCTCACGGCAACACCAGCCGAAGGTTATCACTTCGAAAAGTGGAGCGACAACGTAACCGACGCAACTCGCTCTATTGAGGTGAAGGGCAACGTAGATCTTTCGGCAACTTTCGCTATAAATAAATACACCATAACTGCTACCGCAGGCGAAAATGGTAAGGTTGCAGGCGCTGGTGAATTTGTTCACGGCACTGAAATTTCTATCACCGCTACACCAAACGAAGGCTACCACTTCGTAGGTTGGAACGATGGTGGCATGGATAACCCACGCCAATTCGTAGCTACGGAAGATTCTACGCTCCGTGCATCGTTCGAGATAAATAGTTACAAGGTTACTGCCATAGCCGAAAATGGTTCTGTGTCTGGCTTGCACAGCTACACCCACGGTTCAGAAGCAACACTCACGGTTAACCCAGAATACGGCTACCACTTCGTAGAATGGGCCGATGGCGAGACTTCGCAAAGTCGCACGTTCGTAGTAACCGAAGCTATAGAATTCACTGCTCTTTTCGAGATTAATACCTACACCGCAACGGTAACGGAGAGTGAGCACGGTGAAGTGAGCGGTGCAGGCGAATACACCCACGGCGAAATGGCTACATTCACTGCAACGGCAGAATCGGGCTATCAGTTCCTCTTCTGGAATGATGGTAGCAAGGTGAACCCACGCAACATCAAGATGACGCAAGATGTCGATATTCGTGCAGTGTTCTCACTCGAAGGCAAGGACGCATTCAACGTGTCTGTTGGTACTAATAGCAATGGCACAGTGAAGGGCGCAGGTCTCTACATCGAAGGTGAAACGGCTACCATTGAGGCTGTTCCAGAGAGCGAAGCATACCACTTCGTAGAGTGGAGCGATGGCGAAACTGCCAACCCACGCGAGGTTACCGTAGATAACAACATCAGCCTCACTGCTACGTTTGCTGTAAATACTTACACCATTTCTGCATCAACTCACGAGAAAGAAGCCGAACGAGGTGAAGTGTCTGGTTCTGGTACTTATACGTATGGCACTATGGCAACCCTCCGCGCTACACCAGCCGAAGGTTACCGCTTCGTGAACTGGAGCGATGGCGATATTTATAATATCAAGTTTATCAACGTCACTGAGGATCTTGACCTTACGGCTCATTTCGCACCTGCCGCTGGTACTGATACGGTCTACATCACCGTTCACGATACTATCTATATCACCGTTCATGACACTATTTACATACAAATTGAGAACCCAACTGGCATAGCAGAGCATACCGCGGCAAACCTCAAGGTTTATCCGAACCCAACAGCTGCCTACATCACTGTGAAAGCCGATCGCGATTTCTCATACGTCCTCTACGACCTCGACGGCACTCCAATCCGCCGCGAAGAGAACGGAAATAATTATGTAGTGAATATGTCGGGTTATCCTAAGGGCGTTTATCTACTAAGAACGTCAGATGGAGTTACGCATAAGATAATTAAGAAGTGAATTGAAAGTTGAAAGTTGAAAGTTGATAGTTGAAAATTGAAAATTTGGTAATTAATAATTGAAAGACGACGGCTGCAGGCGGTGCTTGCAGCCGTTTTTTTTTGTGCGTTTTGTATTGGTTTTATGTTACAACATGTAGAGACGTAGCGTGCTACGTCTCTACTATATTTTCGGCAATATTTATTTGTCTCACGTATGAGACGTAGCACGCTACGTCTCTACAATACGACAATACAATGCCGAAAACGAAATAAAATCTGTGGGAATCCGTTCGGTTCGTGTTATCTGGGTTCTAAATCTCGTAATTCGGAACTCGGAACTTCACAACTACCCTCATCCATTCAGCTCATCGAGTTCGAGCCAGCGGAGCTCCATGGTGTCTAAGTCTTGCGAGAGCTGTTCGTATTCGGAGGTGAGCGCCATGAGTTTATCTTGTTCGAGAGGTGTGCCACCCGACAGAAGTGTTTCTATCTCCTTCTTGCGAGCCGTGGCTTCGGCAATCTTCACCTCGAGGGCTTCGTACTCTTTGCGTTCGGCAAACGATAGTTTTTGTTTGTGGGTCGACTTAGGTTTTGCATCTACAACCTTTGGTTTTTCTTTGCTCTGCTGCTCTTCGCGGCGACGAATCTGGTCGGCCTTGCACCAATCGATATACTCGGTGTAGTTACCCATAAAATTCTTCACCGCGCCACTTCCATCGAGCACAAAGAGATGCTCGGCAACCTTGTCGACGAAGAAACGGTCGTGAGAAACTATAATTACAGTGCCGTTGAAATGCTGCAGATAATCCTCGAGCACGTTGAGCGTAAGTATGTCGAGGTCGTTGGTAGGCTCGTCGAGGATGAGGAAGTTTGGGTTGCGCACAAGCACCGTAAGTAGGTAAAGACGTTTGCGCTCGCCACCGCTGAGTTTGTTCACTGCCACATAGTGCAACTCGTTGGAGAACAAGAAGTAGCGCAAAAACTGCGCTGCCGACATAGAACCCGTAGCCGTGGGGACATTCTCGGCAATATCGGTAATGACCTCAATGACCTTTTTGTTTTCGTCTACTACTATGCCTTCCTGTCGGTAATACCCCGTGACAATGGTCTCGCCCGTCTCTATGTAGCCCTCATCGGGAGCAAGGTTGCCAGTAAGCATATTTATGAGCGTAGTCTTGCCAGCGCCATTTGGTCCGACGATAGCCACCTTCTCGCGCGGCATAAATTTGTAGCTAAACTCATCTATAATACGCTTATTACCATACGACTTAGATATGCCATACGCATCAACCACCTTGCGTCCCATGCGCTGCGCCTCAAACTTCAGGTCGATGGCACGTTGCTCTGGCGTCTGCTGGGCACGCTGTTTCAAGTCGTAGAACGCATCTATGCGATACTTAGCCTTTGTGCCACGCGCTTGCGGCTGACGATTCATCCAATCTTGCTCGCGACGCAGAAGATTGCGTGCTTTGTCGACCTCGGCAGCCGTGGTGTCGTTGCGTTCCTGACGTTTCTGCAAGAAATATGTATAGTTACCCGCATACCTATAAACTTGGCGATTGTCGAGTTCGATAATATCGTTGCAAACACGGTCGAGGAAATAGCGGTCGTGCGTAACCATAAGTAGCGTGATGTTGGCACGCGTGAGATAATCTTCGAGCCAGTCGATGATGTCGAGGTCGAGGTGGTTGGTGGGCTCGTCGAGGATAAGGAAATTCGGTTCGCTGATGAGCAGAGCCGCAAGAGCGACGCGTTTCTGCTGACCGCCCGAGAGCGTAGATATGCGCTGCGAAAGGTCGGTAATATGCAGCTGCGAAAGAATCTGACGCACACGCTGCTCAAAATCCCAAGCACCAAGAGCGTCCATCTTCTCGATGAGAGGCGTGAGAGCCGCCTCGTCGGAAACTGCAAGAGCCTGCTCGTATTGGCGAACGGTGTCGGCCACTTCGCCGCCATAGTCGAAAACTTGCTCAATGACGGTATTGTCGCCCGTGAAAGCTGGCGATTGCTCAAGGTAGCCCACACGAATGGAGTCGTTGAAAGCTATGCGGCCAGAGTCGGGCTGCATCTTGCCAGTGAGCATATTTAGCAGCGTGGACTTGCCCGTGCCGTTGCGAGCTATGAGCGCAGTCTTCTGCCCTTCGTTTATACCAAACGAGATATTATCGAAAAGGCAGATGTCGCCCCAATGGTAGTTGAGATTTTCGACGGTTAGGTATGCAGTCATATCTATTTCTTTATGCCGAGAAGATTTTTTATATCAGAGAGTTTGTTGAGCGCTTCGAGTGGCGTGAGGTTATTTATATCTATACCTACAATCTGACGACGCACTTCGCTGAGCACAGGGTCGTCGAGTTGGAAGATGCTATACTGCATGCCACTTGGCGCGTCGATCTGCGTAGTGTCGGCCTCCACGGAACTGCGATTGGCTTCGAGCGATGCAAGAATCTCGTTAGCGCGATTGACCACAGTGCGTGGCATACCAGCAAGTTTAGCTACGTGTATACCAAAACTATGCGCACTGCCACCACGCTCGAGTTTGCGCATAAATACAATCTTGCCATTCACCTCGCGCACCGCCACGTTGAAGTTATGTATGCGGTCCATCTTTGCCTCCATATCGTTAAGCTCGTGATAGTGAGTAGCAAAGAGCGTTTTTGCACGTGCCGATGGCTGTTCGTGTAGATATTCCACAATAGACCATGCGAGCGAGATACCATCGTATGTAGATGTACCGCGACCAAGTTCGTCGAAGAGCACAAGGCTGCGCGGCGTAACGTTGTTCAGAATGTTGGCAGCCTCGGTCATCTCCACCATGAAGGTCGATTCGCCTTGCGAAATGTTGTCCGACGCACCCACGCGCGTAAATATCTTATCTACAACACCCACCTGAGCGGCTTCGGCTGGCACAAAACTGCCTATCTGCGCCATAAGTACGATGAGCGCCGTCTGACGCAGCAGTGCACTCTTACCTGCCATATTCGGACCGGTAACAATAATTATCTGCTGATGGGCGCAATCGAGTTCCACGTCGTTGGCTATGTATGGCTCGCCAGCGGGCAAGATGCGCTCGATAACCGGGTGACGACCTTGCTTTATTTTCAGTTCGTCGGTGGTGGTTATCTCGGGGCGGCAATAGTTATTCTCAAGAGCATTGGTGGCGAAGGCGAGCAGCACATCGAGTTCGGAGAGAACCTGTGCGTCGTGCTGGAGCGGCGCCATATAGTTGAGGAGCGTGTAGAGAAGTTCGTTGTAGATCTCCATTTCGAGGGTGAGCGAGCGCTCGTCGGCATGGAGAATCTTCTCTTCGTACTCCTTGAGTTCTTCGGTTATGTAGCGCTCGGCATTGGCAAGCGTCTGTTTGCGCATCCAGGTGCTGGGCACTTTGTCTTTATAAGTATTACGAACCTCAATATAGTAGCCAAACACATTGTTGAAGTTGATTTTCAGGCTACTTATGCCCGTCTCTTCTATGAGTTGGGCTTGCATATTAGCTATGTAGTCGCGGCTGGTGAGCGATATGCTGCGGAGGTCGTCGAGTTCGGCATTCACGCCCGTAGCTATGACGTTGCCCTTAGCTATGGTAGCCGATGGTTCGGGCAAGATGGTCTTCTCTATGCGGTTACGCACGTCGAGACATTTATCTATCGACGAAGTGAGGCGTTTCAGGTGCTCCGACTTGGAGTTTGCAAACGTATCTATGAGCGGTTCTATGGCGTAGAGCGTCTTCTTGAGTTGGTTCATCTCGCGCGGCGACACACGACCAGCGGCCACTTTGCCCACGAGGCGTTCCATATCGCCAACAACAGTAAGTGCTTCGCGAAGAGTGTCGGCAGCAGCAGAGTTTTGCATAAGTTCGGCCACACTGTCGAGGCGAGCGTCGATGGTAGGTTTGTCTTTGAGAGGCAGCACCACCCAACGTTTGAGCATACGCGAGCCCATTGGCGTGAGCGTTCTATCTATAATATCTATGAGCGACTTGCTGCCGTCGATGCCCGAAGGCAAGAGTTCGAGGTTGCGTATGGTGAATTTGTCGAGCCATACGTATCTATCGCTCTCGATGCGCGAGAGAGTTCGTATGTGTGAAGTGTGGTCGTGCTGCGTGACGTCGAGATACTGCATGATAGCGCCCGCCGCCGTAACGCCGTACTGCATACCATGCACGCCAAAACCTTTCAGCGAGAGTGTCTCGAAATGCTTCGTCAGGCGTTCCACAGCCGACGTGGAGTCGAATGCCCAATCGTCGAATGGATATGTAAGCCACTTAGTACCAAAGAGTTCAACGAATTGTTGGCGTTTACCTTTCTCAAACAAAACCTCTTTGGGCTTGAACGTAGCCAAAAGGCGGTCGACATCTTCTGGACGGCCTTCGCTCATCATAAATTCACCGGTAGAGAGGTCGAGAAATGCCACACCAACAACGCCAGCCTGCATATTTACGCAAGCAAGGAAGTTGTTTTCGCGATTCTCGAGCACATTGTCGCCAATAGCCACGCCGGGCGTAACAAGTTCGGTGACACCACGTTTCACAAGGCCTTTGGCAAAACGCGGGTCTTCAAGCTGGTCGCAAACCGCCACACGCAGTCCAGCGTGAACGAGTTTGGGCAAATATGTATCTATAGCATGATGCGGAAAGCCCGCGAGAGCCGCATCGGCAGCGCCACCATTGTTGCGCGAAGTAAGCGTTATTCCAAGCACCTCCGATACCTTAACGGCATCGTCATAAAAGGTTTCGTAGAAATCGCCCATTCTAAACAGCAGTATAGCATCGGGATGCTTTGCTTTTATCTGGTTATACTGCCGCATGAGTGGCGTTTCCGTGCCTTGTGATTTCATATTTATGGTTAGTTTTCAGCAATAAACGATGCGCGCCACCATCTCCTTGAGCAAGTCGCCTGCATACTCCTTAGGAATGGCGGGGTAGTTGAAGCCCTTCGAGCGAGCGTCGTATTTACGAATAATATTTATTACGGTTCTACTCTGAACGGTTGAATACATACGCGCAGCATTGGCGTATGTCTTTAGTGCCCACTGCGTCACTCCAAGAGCACGCATCTTGTCGGCATCAGACGCACGACCGAGCATTGAGTAGGAGAAGAGTTTCAGAAACTCGTTATATAAGAATGCTATTATGGGCTGAATGGGGTGCGCCTTCTCATTTTCGGCATAGGCTTTCACTATGCGGTTGACCTTGGCTACGTTGCGCGTAAATATGGCATCGCGAAGTTCGAAGTTGTTATACTCGTTGGATATGCCAACATTCTGAGCCACAAGTTGCGCCGTGATGGTTTTCTGACCGCTATTCTCAGCCACCATCTTTAGTTTCTCTATGGCAGCCACCATGTTGCATAGGTTGCTACCCACAGCTTCGCATAGCAGCACATTGGCTTTCTCCTCTATCGTCAATCCTTGCTTCGATACGTATCCCGACACCCACGCCGGCATTTCATACGTACGCAGCGCCGTGCTCTCCATAAGGCAACCGACCTTGTCGATTACCTTGCAAAGCGACAGTCGGCTGTCGATCTTCTTCTTGCAACAGATTACGAGTATCGATTTCTCTTGCAGATGCTCGGCATACGTACCAAAAGGTTTCATGTCGGAGATGTCTTGCGCCTCACGAACAATCACCAGACGACGTTCCGCCATCATTGGGTATTGGTCGGCCTCGTGAACAACCTGAGTGGCGTTCACATCGCGACCGTATAGGATGGTTTGATTGAAGGCTTTGTCGGCTTCGCTGAGTGCGTGCTGCTCTATGTAGTTGGCTACGGTATCTATGTAGTAGGGTTCGTCGCCATGCAGCAAGTAGATAGGGCGGAATTTGCCACCCTTCAGCTCTGCCATAACCTCATCGAACTTCATACGCCAGCTTAGAATTTCAGGTGCTTAACAGAGAGACCGTCGTCGGCAATTTCTTTGAGCGCCTTGATACCTATTTCGATGTGCGGACGTACGTAGTTGGCTGTAACGCGTTTGTCGCTCTCGGCAGTCTTGACGCCCTCGGGAATCATTGGCTGGTCGCTCACGAGGAGCAGCGCGCCACAAGGAATCTCGTTGTGGAAACCAACGGTGAAGAGTGTAGCCGTCTCCATATCTACAGCCATAGCGCGAACCGTCTCGAGGTATGTCTTGAACGTCTGGTCGTGTTCCCACACACGGCGGTTGGTAGTATATACAGTACCAGTCCAATAGTCGTAGCCCGAGTCGCGAATGGCGGTCGACACGGCACGCTGGAGCGAGAAGGCTGGCAACGCAGGCACTTCAGGTGGGAAGTAGTCGTTCGATGTACCTTCGCCGCGTATAGCAGCAATAGGCAAAATGAAGTCGCCGATATTATTCTTACGCTTCAAGCCGCCACATTTGCCAAGGAAGAGCACAGCCTTAGGGTGAATGGCCGAAAGGAGGTCCATGATAGTGGCTGCGTTCGGGCTACCCATACCAAAGTTTATAATGATAAGGTTATCGGCCTGTGCCGATGGCATATTGCCCATAACCACCTCAACGCCATAATGTTCGGCAAACATCTCTACATATTTCTGAAAGTTAGTCAGAAGCACGTAGCGCGGTATGGTGTCGATAGGACGGTTCGTGTAGCGTTGAAGCCAATTCTCTACAATCTCTTGTTTCGTTTTCATGGGGATTAACTGTATTAAGATTCTACAAAAAAAGCGCAACACATTTTTGCCGTGCCACGCTTTTCACCTTTCGCTGCATCATACGTATGCATGAACGCGGCGAGGGAGAAAATTCTTATTTTTTCGATTTGTATATCACAAGAGCAGAATATGTAATGACATTTCCGCCTTCAGAATAACCATGATATTTTATATCGATAAGCTCTTCGTCACCGATATTAGCCTTAGTAAGGAAGTCGTTAATTTGAGCATCGAGGGCCAAATCGAAGTCGTCCAATCCAGAGTACTGGAAGTGTTTAGTCAAGACTTTCATAATTCTACGATTTATATTATTGTGTTTTCAAATTTCTCTATTGTGGCAAATATATAAAAATATGAATTACTAATTACGAATTGAGCATTTCAGAAAGCAGATTACACAGATTGGTCAGATTTCCACAATTTTTTCTCTGCGTCCTCTGCGCAAAATTTTCAATTATGAATTCTGAATTTTCAACTTTCAATTCTCAATTTTCAATTAATCTCTACCAGGCGCGTTCCATCAGCTTCCACGGTAATATGTATGCTGCACACATCGTTTGGCATAAGCGGTTCGGCAAGTTCGGGCCACTCAACGAAGCAGTAGCACCCCGACGAGAAGTAGTCGTCACAACCAACGTCGACGAGTTCGGCTGTCGATTTGAGGCGGTAGAGGTCGAAGTGATAGATGGAGTCGCCATTTGGCAGCTCGTAATCGTTGACAATAGCGAAGGTTGGGCTATTGGTAATAGAATCGGAACCAAGATATTTCACGAGTGCAGAGATGAGCGTTGTTTTGCCAGCACCCATAGGAGCATAAAAAGCCACAACACGCCGCGCGCCAATGGCATCGACGACTTTAGCGGCAACAGACTCAAGTTCTTCTATCGAGCGAACCTCTATTTTCATTTCTTTGTTGTTGATTTTTCTGATCGGCAAAAATAAGAAAATTGCATGACTCGCGCAGATGGCATCGCCGCACGGTATTTCTCTTTGCTTTCCAACATAAACTGATTATCACCGAATTGAACTTATTTATACTTCACCGAATTAAACTTATTTATACTAACAGTATTCGTTTAATTCTCAGCAATTAGATTCTTACTAATTAAACGAATTATAGGCGCTTATTTCGTTTTTTTCGTTCAATTAGGTGTTTGTTGTTTCGGCTCAAACTGACTATCACCGAATTAAACTTATTTATACTAACAGTATTCGTTTAATTTCTACAATTAGATTCTTACTAATTAAACGAATTATAGGCGCTTACTTCGTTTTTTTCGTTCAATTAGGTGTTTGTTGTTTCAACTCAAACTGATCTTCACCGAATTAAACTTATTTACACTAACAGTATTCGTTTAATTCTCTACAATTAGATTCTTACTAATTAAACGAATTATAGGCGCTTACTTCGTTTTTTTTCGTTCAATTAGGTGTTTGTTGTTTCAACTCAAACTGACTATCACCGAATTGAACTAATTTATACTAAACGAATTTGTTTGATTAAGTGTATAATGTTTCCAATGGAAAAGCCGTGGCCGCATCTGCAATGTCGCGCGACTCTCCGCAAACGTTCGCGGAAAATTGTTATCAAAAAACGCGGTTGTGCATTTTCAGCGCATAAGTATTGACGTCGCATTTTCATACATTCGCGACATTCGATATTATGCGTGTGTACATCAATGAATTAATAACCAATAATTATGACGAAACAATCAATTGCAATTAGTTGTGCAGCGGCAATGATGATGTTTGCTGCGTGTGGCCATTCCGGCGAAAACGGAGTGCAGGTGCGCAAAGGAGAAGTTGTGGCATCGGCATTCTCGCCCGATAGCAACGTTGTAGTAAATTTCCTTCTCGATGCGCAAGGAACGCCCTTGTACTCGATGACCTTTGGCGACAAAGAGGTTATAAAACCTTCGCGCCTCGGCTTGAAGTTGAAAAACGAAAAGGGGCTCGAGAGCGGTTTTGAACTCGAAAGCCAATCAGTATCGCCTTTCGACGAGACTTGGAATCCTGTTTGGGGCGAAGAATCGGAGATTCGTAATAATTACAATCAACTTACTGTCAACCTAAAGCAAAACGACACCAACAGACAGATGTCGCTCGTTTTTCGCGTGTATAACGAAGGTGTAGGTTTCCGCTACGAATTCCCAGACCAAGAAAAGCTCACCTATTTCATTGTTACCGATGAACTCACCGAGTTTGCCTTGACAGGCGACCACACAGCATGGTGGATTTCGGGCGACTACGACACTCAAGAATACGACTACACCGAGAGCCGACTGAGCGAGATTGGCAAACTTTCATCTTCGGCACGTCAGGACAATTCGAGCCAAGCCTTCATTGCGCCAACCGCTGTGCAGACAGCACTTCAAATGAAGACGGACGATGGTCTTTATATAAATATTCACGAGGCTGCGCTTGTAGATTACAGCTGTATGCACCTTGTGCTCGACGACAAATCGATGATTTTCAAGGCACAACTTACGCCCGACGCTATAGGCGATATGGCTCACATGCAGACCCCATGCCACACTCCTTGGCGTACCGTAATGGTCACCGACGATGCTCGCAAGACTTTGGCTTCGCGCCTCATTCTCAACCTCAACGAGCCTTGTAAGTATGAAGATGTTAGCTGGATTAAGCCTGTAAAATACATGGGCGTTTGGTGGGAAATGATTACCAACAAAACGCATTGGTCATACACCGACGATTTTCACTCTGTTCGCCTTGGCGAGACCGACTACAGCAAGGCTAAACCTCATGGCCGCCACGGTGCCAACAACGAGAACGTGCGTCGCTACATCGATTTTGCTGCGGCAAACGGCTTCGATCAGCTCCTTGTAGAGGGTTGGAACCAAGGTTGGGAAGATTGGTTTGGTCATACCAAAGACGATGTCTTCGACTTCGTTTCGCCATATCCCGATTTCGACGTGAAAGCTCTCAACGATTATGCACATTCCAAAGGCATTCGCCTGATGATGCACCACGAGACCTCGGCTTCGCTTCGTAACTACGAACGCCACCTCGACAAAGCTTATCAGTTTATGGTAGACCACGGCTACAACGCTGTGAAGAGTGGTTATGTGGGCGACATAGTTACCCGCGGCGAGCATCACTATGGTCAATGGGCAGTGAACCACTATCTGTATTGCGTAAAGAAGGCTGCCGAATACCACATTTGCTTTAATGCCCACGAGGCTATTCGCCCTACGGGTCTTTGCCGTACATATCCAAACCTCATCGGCAACGAATCGGCTCGCGGCACCGAGTTT